>Ga0065711_1028365_pt1 | contig 41698 bp, 22 predicted proteins | sample Hoacrofraction12_FD_59098 | JGI IMG/M metagenome (GOLD analysis project Ga0065711, IMG submission 59098) | Hoatzin crop microbial communities from Cojedes, Venezuela - Epithelial fraction 12 v2 (version 2) | ecosystem: Host-associated > Birds > Digestive system > Esophagus > Crop | place...
TTACAATGAGGGTGGTGAAACACTGGAACGGGTTGCCCAGAGAGGTAGTGGAGGCCCCATCCCTGGAAACATTCCAGACCAGGTTGGACAGGGCTCTGAGCAACCTGATCTAGTTAGCGGTGTCCCTGCTTGCTGCGGGGGGTTGGACTAGATGACCTCTAGGGGTCCCTTCCGACCCAAAACTTTCTATGACTCTATGAATCTATGATTCTATGCCTTTTCTGGCATGGGCTCAGATCCGCTTCTTGGATGAAGCAAGTTTTTTATTTCCTTCTGCTTTTTCCCTTCTATTTACCTGGCATTTACCCAAGACTCTGGACCTTCTCTTCAAGTTCTTTTTACAGCAGCAGAAAAGGGCTCAAACTTCCAGAAGTCCAACCCTCCCTGCAAACACCAAATGATTTCTGCTCAGTGAGATGAGAACATCCAATATCCTGCAGAACCTGTATGTGCAAATGGGTCTCAGGGCAACATCCAAAGGGTTATGAGCTTCTGTTGTTGTGTGGTTTTTCTTCTGTAATAGGTTGTGAAATGGGTGCTGACATTGTTTCAGCTGTGACATTGTAGCTTGAATTGGAACCATTGGCCTATGAGATTCTTCATTAATGTCAGTTCAACAACATCCTTTCCTGCTCTCCTCTGCAAAATTTTATGAACTCAACCACCCTATCTCAGAGAAGACACAGTGTGCAGATATAGGCAATAAAAGTGATTAGCAGTCTGTAGAGGCTTCCATTTAAAGGGAGACAGAAAAATAATAGGCCATTTAATCTGGAAACAAGAGCAACCCCATGGAAGGGACAAAGAGAGACAATTCAGTGGGACAGGAAAAAAAACATCTGTTACTAATATTTACCCTCTCACTTAATGAAGTCACAATCAATTGATCTGAAAGGCAAGCTGATAAAAAATGAAAGAAAACACAGGATGATCCATAGCGACACTAACCAAAATGAAATATCATTGCGGACAAAAGCTATATTCAATCCAAAACCAGATTAGATATGCAAATAATGTGAAAGTGGATAGTTACACTACAGAGAAACAAAATTGATTTTATTCATATCAAGTAAAAATTACTGTGATATAGGTCATATATCAACTGTCACTAATAAGGTTTAGAAGAATTTTCCCTAGGATTTTTTTCCTCTGGACTAGGCAGACTAAAGAGCCAATAACTCCTGTGTTCTTCCAGCAATTACAGCCATGCTTTTCACTGTAGATATATAGTTATGTTGGAGGGTGGAACAAGGTTTGCGTATATACTCAATATACAAGACAATGTTTGGAAACAAATAGCTCTGTGCACAGTGGAACCAACAAAGCTTTGTGCAGCTGTCTTAAATCAGAGCTGCTGTGTGAATTCTCTTTTAAAACCACTTTTCTCATCAAGTACAAAAAGATTTTTTCCTTCTGTTTCTCCAAAAAGCTAAACATTGCAGGAAAAATATCTTGGCCACTGGTCACACGCAGTAACCCTTATCTCAAAGGGAATATTAATAGAGTCTCTCTATTCTCCCTGTTTACTTACGGAAAACTTACAGGGCCTTAACACATATCAGATTAGTCAGTGGGTATAAAATGGATATTAAAATATTTCAAAGACACCGATAGATCAAAATGCACACAGAGTGTAATTGCACAAGAACTGCAGTGAGAAACCAGGAAAAAAACATTAATATGGGAAGTGCACTCTAGCCCAGCCACTTACTCCTCCACACTGTCCCCACAAAAAGCATTCAGGAACAGCAGATTGCAAAGAGCAATCACGCCAGCCACAGGTTGGCAATCACATCTTCTCCAAACAGCAATCATGGTTCCTACTGATGGACAACAACATGTGAGAAACTGTCATTTTGATATTTAAAATCTGTGGTGTGTAAAACACGGACTGTCAGTCTCAGCTGGTGGGATCTGAGTTACTAGAGAGGGAACTACAGAAATTACTGGATCTGAAATGGACCCTACAAGTCAAAATGTTTCTTCTTGCAACTTTTTAACTTTGTTTGTTTATGCTGCAGACCGTACAGCTCGTTTATTTACCTGACACTGTAACTTCAGTGAACAACATTTGATATTAGGACTTCAACATAGTATTTTTTTCTCCCAAGTTCTTCTTACTAGGTATTTCTTAACTGTATAGGGACAAAAAGGTGTGTTCTTGCCTTCAGCTCTAAGAGCTGAAAGCAAAGTTGTCTAAAGCCACTTGTCAGGAGAGAAAGACTACGTTAGCACCATCTTTCCGTTCCTCTTCCTATATATAGTACTGCTATAATGGTGGTAATGTGATTGGTGATGCTGAAGAGGCGTTAAGGGCCTGACCTAGTCAAACTTTATGGTTTTCCAGCTGGCAGTGAGAAATTACTTCCTGTGTTCCCAGTGCCAAAGAATGACTTAACTGGAGGAATTGGATTTTTTTTTTTTCTTTTTTTTTAAGATAGACAGAAGGAGAGAGCCCTGATGTTTTTATGAGGAGAACAGAACAGCAAAAATCTTAATGGATTGTCCAGCACAAAATGTCCATGGATGAATGAGGCCCGTAAAACATCATGGCTCAGGCTGAAATATTGCCAGGCTTTTGAGTAGTTTCAAGACTTTGCTTTCAATTTGAACTTCAAATCAAATGTCCCACTCATTTCAAAATCAAATTTCAAAACATGGGGGATAATGTAACCTTTTGACTTCAGGGATATTTATAAAGAGGGAGAAGGGAATTATATTAATTTTTTTTAAATGCACAACTTTTAAATGAATACACATCTTGAGAGACAAAAAACTGCCCACCCAATGACACATCTAGTAAGGTTTCCTTGTGGACTGCACTGCTAGTACTGAGAAGCAAGTTTCTTTCCTGTTCAGAAACCAGTAAATTTTGTATGTTCTACTGTACACTACTCCAAAGAAAGTAAACTGGTGTTTATACAGAGAATGGGAAAGAAAGTCAGAGAAGCTCTCATGAAACAAAACATCAATGTTAAAATACAGGTGGGGATGACATCCAAAGAGGCAGCACATTGTTGCAACAGACCAAATTCTGTTTTCTTCATCATCTGAGAGTGTCTGAGAACTGACCTGGTATGTCTAATGACAGAGGAGCTACAGTCATTACGTGAATTGATAAAAACCTGATTTAGCAATTTACAGATTTAGAATGGGCTAATGGAAAGATCATATAATGAGGAAAAGGTGTTCCTCATTAAGTGACACCTACTTTTCTTATTCCAGTTGGAGTTTCTCCATTAATCTCCACAAGCTTTGGCACAGGAGCAAAGTGTGCTTCTGCACAGTCCTTTCTGAAGCAGGTATAAAGCCATCTATCTCAAAGGATCGTTTGCCGTATTTCATTGCAAAGACTTCAGTCATTTTTGAAGCCAAAAGATTTTTTTGGATAACGAACATCTAGGAGAACTCAGAGAACCTGCACCTTTTCTCTGATTTTTGTGTTGGTTAATGATGATGCAGCATAGCTTGTGGTAGCCTCAGCACTGCCTTCAGTTATGCTGCATCAGCACAACCACTGTGGTCTAGGATACCTGGCCACAGGCTTTCCTCCTTCAGCATGCCATATGTATCCAGCTCTAGGCAATGCAAAGCAAAATCAGCCTTTGCCTTCTCTACCAGGGCAAGCATATCTGAGAGACGTGTCAGTCGTGCTGCGGAGCCACAGCTGAAACTTCTGCAAAAGTGCCAACTACAACAGTTGCTATTGCTCTTGTTTGTATATATATTATTGCTGCTGACTAAGAGTCCTTTAGCTGTCACAAACCTGAGCTGATTTTAGAGTAGTAAGTAAGCTCTCAAACTGTACTCTCACGCTACTACCAAAAAAAATATGGCTGGGTGGCTTTTCAGGGCCATTATTTGTTTTTTTTTTTGTGTTATTTCTTGGAGATCTACATTTCTTGGAGATCTACTGACAAAGCCCTTTCATGAGCAGAGCACTGGTTAGTAATCCATGAGTTTCAGGCAAATGTTCAGTATTTCAGTAATGAAGAGCATTGCTGCTATTGGAAGGAAAGCTGATCTGGATTAGAGACCCATCTGTTCCTTGGTAAAGTTTAGAGGCAATATTCTATTTCTACCTGGAAGGCAAACCTAGAGACAGAAAATAATCATTTTTTTATGAGGTATTTACATAACTTCCAGAGACTCCTGCTTCTTATAATCAGCGGTATGAACTATGGCTATTCTATGTGATTTAGTGGTTTGGACTTGTGACAAAAAATTAATCTCTGGGAGGATACATCTGTGAGTGCCACAGCATATAAGATTGATCAACTTCTGTTATTACTTTGCTGTGTTCAGTTCTTTTTCTGGATATATATAGTCAGTGAGCTAGGCGGTCAACTTCTCCCTTTTTCTCAGACCACTGATTTGTTCCTGCTCTTAAAACACAAAAAGATTACAATAATTTACAAGGACGTTGGACACTATCCAGAATTTGTACTGGAGAAGATGGTGGAGTGCCTCCATGCATTCACTTGAACACCTAGAAAAATAGCAGGCTGCCGATTCTGCAGAGTTTTCTGCATAGTAAATCTGAATTTTCAGGTTCTAAATAAATATGAAGTTCATTCCACTGAATGACAGGAATGGAAAAGTAATCACTGCAAGAAAGGGAAAAGATAAAATTCTGTCGCTCTATGGTGCCTTTCATGAGAGGATTTTACTCATGTTAATGAGGCCTTGTAACATAATAGTGATATTGAATTTCTTATGGAGGATGAATTCAAGCTTTCCAGAGATGTGTGGCATAAAGTCATAGTGCTGAGGGCAAAAGTGGAGCTTCGGTAACAGTTTGGCAGTCCAGAGCTGCGGTCTTTTAAACTAGCCATTAAATCATCTTGATTTAAGGGAAGAAAGAGAGGAGCTTCCTGAGGCTCTATCACGTTGCTGTGCATGCCAGCCTCCCCTCTGCAGTTAGGATTGTGTAAAATTAGACAAAGTGGGGTAGGCACCATGTCTGTTTAACCTCGCTCTAATTAATCTTCTGAAGCGACTGAGATGTTGGGGCTGTGCCTGTTTCACGGTCTGTGCTCTGTGGTACATCAGGAGGGGTCAGCACCATCCACGACAGTTACCAGAAATAACGTGTACAAGAAAGAAGTGCTGGGCTGGTTGAGGGGAGGCTGTGTGAGGTCCTTCTAGTACAAAAGCAAGGCCAGAAGGTGAGAAGCCATCACAGGCTGCGTGTCCCAGCACTCCTGAGAGCTCCAGTCCTTTGCATTCCTGTGAGCCGGGCTCATCAGTTTTCAGCAACATCTTCATTACAGGAAGGTATATTAACAGTTTATTTGATTTTCCCTTTCCCAACACACTGTTAGCTGAGGGACACTGCAAAATGTAATTGCTCATGCCAATATCTCTTTTGCCTGCAGATTTCATTCACACAGTTTCATTCTTCTCTTCCTTCTCCTCCTCCTCACCAGCTGACAGAGCCAGGACACCCTTGCTGCACTTGACAAACAGTATGAACCTAATTATAGAGTTTTTTCAGACTGGATCTTAGCGAGTTTAAGTGGAAGACAAAATATTTAGTTTCTACAAATTAATGAGGACAACAGAGCACACATCCTTTGTATGTCAATTAGCAACATATGGTGTAAGGCTTGCAAAACAATCAAATGATCAAACAATAAAGAAATGAAAGAATGTAGCAGTCTCTTCCTCTCTTATTAGCTCAATATAGCACGTGGTGCTTGTTTTACAGATTTTCCAAGCAGATTGTGGAACACCTGCAAGCACATAGGTATTGTTTTATCAGAGTAAGCAGCAGGTAGATTTTCTGTACAAACCATTATGTCTTATTTCTTTTAAACAGCTAGAATTGTATTTAGAAAAAAATAACGACAGCAGACAGCTTGCAATTACTTTTTCATAAAAATGATAGAGGAGACAGTGGAACAGATTTCTTAAAACCTTTGAATCTACTTTTTTTTGTGCACCAACAAAGCATTGGAGTTTTTGTATACACAGGAGCAGCAAAGGGAAATGGGAAGAAGCTGGGGTGTTCTTGCATGTTGCAGCCCCTGAGGCTGCTGCCACAAGCAAGTTCTCCATCCCAGGCAATGTGCATATCTTTCATATTCTCACTTCTGAACTTGGCTCACGAGCCCAAAAGAGGCAAACTTTTTCGTTACCACTTCAGAAAATCTGGCTATTTATTTAAATGTGAAATATAAATTAGGACTGGTATTGAAATCTGGCTTTAAAGCCTTGCATAGCTTTGTTATATGAGACCTTTATTAGTCTCACACGATGAGCTATCCACAGAGAAATCTCCCTATTACTAAAGATAGCTATGCTCTTTGTAGATAATATATGTACATCCTCAGATCCTGATTTTCTAAGGTTATAAATCCAATACTCCGAAGCACAGCAGCAAATCTAGTACTTGAAAACACACTTTACTGTTGTTGATGATGAAAAATAGTATTCACTGGTTTCAGCAGCAGAACTGCTTCTTGATTCACTTTACCTAAATGCCTAAATTGTAAAGTGAGTTTATTTGCCTGCAGAAATACCTGCACTATGATGCCAAGGAACTGAACAGAAGGACAGATGGGGATTACTGGGCCATGGAGATCAGGAGGAAGAGAAGAAAACTGGAGTACAAAAGAAGGATATGGGTGCAAATGGCCAGCTTTAGCTGTGTTTTTGTGACAAGCTCACAGCATGGGGATAAACGATGGGAAGGTATCACCATGTCGTGCACGAAACCATTCCTGAAAAAAAGGAATATTTGGGGGTTTTGGGTACCAGACAGACCACAGTGGAAGTTTTATAACTAAACTTTCAGAGGTCTTAAAAGTAAAGAAACAGGTAGGAGGGAGGGGCATCATTGCAATAAATAAATCTAAAAATGGCTAATTTGCCCCCACAAACCAAAGAACTGCATATCTCACCATGCCTCTCTTCTCAAGCCATCTCCATGGCCCGCTGGTCCCTAGCTGTCCTTCAGCTGAATCCCTATTGGCAGGGGCAAGAGAAGAGTTTGCAGGAACCCAGGGTGTTCCCAGAAGTGTGAGAGAGGGAAGGAAAGCAGAAGAGGAAGCATAGTGTAGGAAAACGATAGAACAACTTGGCATCCTGGAAAAGTATCAGATTATAGAAATAATAAAGTGGTAAACTAACTGTTCTTCTTTGGGGTCAGTCATGAGAAGCTGTGAGCTGGAGATTACCTGGAATAGCAAATACTAATAACTTCAGTTATGGCTTCTATAAAATGAACCAGGACATTATCTCCTCTTTTTTCATATTGCGTGGACAGATTCTGAGGTGAGGCAGAGCAAGTGCAAGAAGGAAAAACGACCCAGCCACTGAGCTATAATACTGTACAAACTTTAAATTAGAGTGGAGGCAGGCAATGTGGCAACCAGAGGGATGGCACTGCAAGGAGAGGCGGAGGAGGGAAGGCAACACTGCCACACAGCCACTGATGTGGACTTCAGGGATGGCCACCACTGGGCAGCTCAGCATGGGCAGGAAGGTTCAGCATCTGTGAGCTGCAGAGATGTCAGGATCAATGGCAACCTGACCGGTGACACTGTGCCTCTGCAGCAAGAGCGAGCTATGTTTCTGATGCAAGGATATCCATCACAGAATAACTTCTTAGTGAAGAGAGAGCCAGCTAGCTTTCTCAGCTGCTGAAGGTCAAATCCAGATAGGGAATATAATGCTGTCCTTGACTGTAGTGCAAAAGGAAAAATTACTTTGGTGCCTTGTCACAGAGTTCAGCCATTTCCAATAAGTAATCATAGTGTAAAATCATGCTTGGTTTGTGTAGTGAGGCGTGAACCCAAGTGGATTTTTGTGGCCTACCCATTGAAAACTAAACTATTTATATAGGCCACCAATTAGCTATTTAATTGTAAGAACTTTCACTCTCCACATACAGAGCTGGATTTGAACCAGTGATCAAAGCATCTATAACTCATATCAATAGCACAAAGCAAATATTCTGGATTGTTTTATCTCATACAAGAGATTAAACATTCCTCTTTAAGCATTGTGATTTCTTCTTTCTTTCTTGTAGAATCAGAAATAAAAAAATAGTTTTCTCTTTGTTGTACCATGAAATCTCCCTTTTCTAATGAGTATATGAACCAGTCGTTTCGCTCTTAATAGGCCACTTACTGAATTTGATGGAGGAGATAATTAAATGTGACAGATATTCGCATACATCTATCTTAAAACTTGCACTCAAAGATTATAAACGCCATAACATTCTCTTAATGAAATATAACTGCACATGAGAAAAACACATCACAATGTATCTGAAAACAACTGCAAAATTTAAAGATAAACACAGTTAACACTTGATAAGCCTTTACAGTGTTGGTATGTACAGCAGACAGAACAGCAGCAAACAAAACCCCCTTTTTGAAGTAGATGAAAGCTAGAGATAAATTTGTTTGGCATACAAACAAGAGAGAATGATTTTGTAGGTCCAAGAGAATGCATGCATTATAACTACTGAAGCAAGAGAGAGGCTTTTTATAACTTGAGAAGAAAATGCCAAGGAAAATTCATTTAAACAAACCCTTTCAGATCTTCAGTGCTGAATTTCAGTGGCCGTCAGAGTCAGGCTGTGTGTTCCTGGGTGGTGTTAAGAGGCTGGGCTGCATGGTGAGATATGTTGGGAAATCAGCTGGATCAATAGCTCCCAGGATTTTCTCCATTCAATCTCAGTCCTGCTCTATTCACCCAGCTGGGTTCTTGGCACTTACGCTTGGCCCATTTAACTAAGGGACAATGGGATGTTGTGGAAAGTGAAGAACTAATGATAAAACATTCAGAAGCCATGAAAGTGGGATGATTCTTAGGGCTCATGAGATGACAGACACAATCAAGTGTGCTGCCAGAAAACCACTGGTGTGTAGCTGTGACCCAAAGCCAGTACCATGGGAAGGGAGCACCAGGGAAGGGCAATGCCCTCTCTTCTATCTTGACGGAGCACCGGTGCCACATGAATCCGGGTACTCATTGCATAGCAACTCTGGAAATGTTTAAGCAGTTAAACTTTTATGACAGGTGGAAGATACCAGAAGAAAATATAGTAATTAAAAAAATAAAATCTTTGAAAAACCCCAGTTAAAGGGATGTGAATAGGAAGGCTTCATTACCAGGAGTGAAAGTGGTGAGAATCCAAGCACCCCCAGCCACCTAGATTTGACTTTTTACACTCCCATGCATGATGCTAAGCAGATCTGATTTAGTCTGTTTCTAGTATCTATTATCATGAACAGCTAGAAGATTTCAGAGCTTGATGAGTTTTTGTGTCTTTCTTATGAAAATGTGACACACTCCTGAGTCTGAAGCTGCTCAGTTTAGGCATCGTTCCCTGGGTAGGGGAGGATGGCAGATGCCCATGAGACACAACAAGTGTGGGAATGACTGAAGCTGACAAAGGGCAAATGCAATAGTTGTTTATTGTGGCTGGGTACTTTATGCTGACTTTAAAAGAACAGTAGTGATACAGATCATTAGTTATATTATATGACTATCATCTGCTTGGCTTGGCTGCCATTCAGTTCCCTACTTTGTCCTGAGACCTACTATGAGGAAGATGGGGGAGCAGGCAAGAGGACTTGGTAGCCTTGCTACCAGGTCTCAGACATGGAAAACGTGGACTTCAGGCTATACTGACCCATGTACAGTAAACAGCATTTCAACTGAATAGGGTGATGCTGTGGGCTCATCTAAGACTCCTCTCCAAGGCTGATGATGGGATTCCTGTTGAAATTTTACTCTTTGAAAATTATATGCTTGCCTTCCTGTGGGAAAGGAACTGGTTTAAGTACTGCTAAGACTGCTGCCTTGTCGAGCTGCATTTCATGTTGCTGTGGTTTGACTGCCTGAATTCAGAAATCCAAATGATCTGAAGGGGAATAATTTTTTCCTGTTTAGGGACAGTTCTCTCTCAGACATCTGCAGAACCACCACTCACTCCTTGACTTTATTTACAAGGGATCCCTTGCTTATACAGTATTTAGAGTTGAAATTCTCCTCGGGGGAAAAAAATCGACATCATTTCAGGGCTGCAAAAGCTGTTCCTAGTGCAGATAAACTCTGCTGTTCTTCCTCGGTCTCTAAGGATGTCGGTCCTTTTAGGAACCTCTCTTAGGTTAAATGGTTTGATGAGAAGCTTCCCACAGGACAGAGAAAAGTACTTATCCCACAGTTTTGCATCGAGAGCTGAATACGAGGTTCTGAGGCAATGGATGATCTCTGTCATGCAAGTGGTTGGTACATGGCCCCTTGGATGATTGCTGCCGTTAGAACCCAAAATTCGGCTTCATAAATAGAAATCAGCATTTCCGAGTGGAGCAATGCCTGGCGGTTGCAGGCCTTGTTCCAGGAGCAGAGTTTGAAGAGCTGAGCGAGATGCCTGAATTCCCTCTGGGGGGAATGGAGAGGATTAAGTGCCTCAGAATGAGATTCAAAGCAGGCAGTGAGTAAAGCAAGGAACACTTAAGCCTGCCTTAGGAAATACTAAAGAGAGGGGTGTATTTGAAATCACCCATATATCCTGGGTTTAGCATTGACCCACATCCATGAGGTAGGAGACGCTTTGAAAATGGGATTCAGAGCCCATAACCCCTTTGCAGAATTAATTTGTCGCTCCGAGTAAAAGATTTCTGCTTGCTGTTGATGCCAGGGTCAGAAGCCAGACGGAGCGGGAAGTGGAGGCAGTAACTGCAGCCACATTTTGTAGCAGCTTAGTCACTAAAACACATGCCTGGGAAGCTGGAAACCTGTGTCTGAGTTCCTCCTTAGGTTTGAAGAAGCAAAACCACATCTTTCCCTTTCCAGGAGGGTATACATTAACCTCAGGGGCCACTTTCCCTTTCTACTTTTGGAGTAAGAGTACAGCAAAAATTTGTAGGGCCAGAAATGGAGAAGAGAAACAAGGCGAGGGGTGGCAAATAGAAACGAGCATTGCCATCCCTTCTTCAGTGACCTGCAAAGTCAGGAGCCTTAGCTGCTTGTAAGGACATGTAGCTATATGCTTCTCTCACCTCTGTCATGTAAGGAGGGATACAGCAGGTCTAAAGCTAAGAGGAAAATGTGCTGTGATCATGAAGAAAATTTATTTCAGGCCACATGAGAGGAGAGAATCTATGGGGTGAGGGGGAGAAGGTGGTGGAGAGGAGCCAGACATGACATCCTCAGGCACTGTGAATGTGCTGTCGTTACCCAGCTCTCATCTTGCACAAGGAAAGCCTTTGGATGAAACACTTAAAACAGCAGCCTCTAGCTATTAGCTCAAGATTTTATTAATTTCCGTGTATGTGCCCTTGCAGAAGGTTGAATTTCTTTCTATCCATCTCCTTCAGCCCCAGTGTCCTCCAGCCCTCTCACTGTATTGTGTTGGCAGCCCTTCGCAACACGTGTCTTTAGCGAATACAATCCACACGATTCTCCTTGTGTCTGTATCATTAACGGGAAAATTCAGCAGGACCCATGGCAGGCACGATTTCTAGTCTCCCACCTCCGCTCATGACTGCCTTTAGTCAGGCAATTCAGTGCCACTTCAAAGCTCCCCTCTTTCTCCAGCATCCAGAAGACCAGAGCACCACCGGCTGCTTTAAAGACACTGAGATAAAGAAGATCAGCTGCTTTTCCTCTCCTTACTTAATCTGTTGCTTTTGGGGATTTGTTTTCAAACAAAATAGCGGGATAGTTTGGCATGAGCAATTTTTGGTAAATCTTAGTTGCATTTTCTGTTTTCCACTCATCAGAATGTTTTTTTCCACCATGATTAACTCTGAACTTCACGCAGAGGCTGTACCAGTAATGGAGAACCCTTTTGGTATGCTGTGACAAATACATATATTTTTTAAGCATAGCAGTTCTTTCTCCCTCGTGGCATCCCAAATCACTCTGCACGCCATACTTGACTGAACGACCAATGGTTTGCCATCTGGGGTTAAATAAAAATGCCTGTTGTTGCCCCTGTGATGTTTTATATGCTGTTCTCTAGTCACACGGGTCTCATACAGGTTTGAGCAGTTTATTGCCGGACCTGAGGTTTGTTTTGCCAGTTCCCTCAGAAGTCTGGGATGGAAATTATCTAGTCCCCCTCCTGTGGATGCATTAAGCTTTTTTCTTTAAAGGAATTTTAAAAATGCAAACAAACAGTAATGGGGAAAAAAAAAGCTTTTTGGTCTTCTTGAGTGAAGGGCTTTTTTTCCTTTCAACATACTGATATGAGGAGGTTAATGTGTCACTATAAAAGAAATGTGGCACTCCGCTGTTCTTTCACAGAATACATTAACTAAATTCTCACTATGAATTTACATCTTTTTTCCTGAAATGTAGTTTGGCACTTAGTAGGAAATGAATCTTAAATATTTTGAAAGTATAATTTAACATCTCAGCAGAACCCTGAATTGTGAATTGTGCTTTATAGGAACTTTAAGGGCTAGCTGAAGCCGACTTTAAAAAGAATAGAGAATTACATCTTTAGGTGGTGCTTTAGCTGCAGATGAGTCTCCTACAGTTTTTAGATACTTTGTTTATCCAATTGTATACTCAAGATACACTCTTTATAGATTTCTTTTTGGGTGGTTTCTAATTTGAATGACTTTTCATTACTTGTTTAAATATCATGTATACATATACATGTAAAAAGTTATATGCTACCAAAAATAAAATTTTAACTAAACCACAGGAAAAATCGAGAAAAAATCGCAACACAATACTCTAGAAAGACAGAGACATGTGTACCATTTATAATTGTTCATCTACATGATTTATAGTTTCTAGAGACACATCTAAACTATGCAGGTCTACTCTGTAAGACCTGAGAGAGAACTGGTGTGGAACTCATCATTCTCTGCTGCTCTCATCCAGTTAGTGAGGAATAATCTGCCCTTCTGCTTGTATTAACTTTACATCAGTGTAAACTGAGGCTCACATCAATGAATTCTGTTTTAGATGGATTTAAGTCAGAAATCAGGGATGTTCTAAGCATACAGCAGGGAAGCCTAAAACATTCACAGCAGCAAAAAAGTAGTTTTACTCTGTTATAGAGCCATTGCTGGATGTCCTCAAGCCATTGTTCATGTGCACAAAAAAAGCCCCCTGCAAAACCACTCACTCATCTTTTACTCCTTTTTACAGTGAAATAATATCAGCTTGTCCTAGGGCTTGATGGCTTCTGAAGGACTTAAATGCAGTAAAAAAGTACAGCTCTGGTAAGCACTTTGGGATCCCAGAGAAGCGGGTGCGCCGAGGCACGCTGAACTTGGCAGGCTTACCTGAATGGAGTGTTCTCCTGCACTTGGTACTTGCTTGAGGGTTGGTGCTCAGCATTAAATGTGATCATTATGTTTCCTCCTGAAGGCCTGATCCAATATCCATTAAGTCAATGGAAATCTTTCTTTCAGCCTCAATGAACATTGTTTCAGTTCCTGGAGATGTGCCTATTTTAAACTCTGGTTTTGGTAGTGTATTGAGCATGCACTGGAAGGGGTTGTATTTTAGTAACCCTCTCTCTGGGCTAATTTGTTGTTTTAATATGCAATTCATTAACATCTTAACAGTCATCCAGGTCTTGTTTGCAAACAAGAAAAAAAAAAAACCCTGAGCACTTACCAGAGTGCTCATTTTGTAAAACTGAAATTGATGTGTGCATGCAACTCCTGGTAAGGGTTCAGGTTCATACCAACGTACCTTTCCCCTTAAATCTGGGTAGAATATGTTACATAGATTAGTTACACTTTATACTAAGGATCGTATTATTTTTCATTATTTTCAGTATCAACATGTTATGAGAAATGGTGAATAGGATCATCTGACTGGCCTACATTGTAGCATCTTTTATTCAAGAAGATAACCTCCTGTTGTTTTTCTTTTCCTGTTGTAAAAATTAACAAATCTCGAATACCTCCTTTTACTGAAGCTCCATCTATTTTTATATTTTTTCCTTTTTTTGTCTTTTCCCTGGATTCTGTCTATTTTCGTGGTTTCTGTTTTTTGAAGCAAGAATGCCCAAATTAAGCACACAGCATATACAAGGTTACTGAGAGTCTTCTACTTCTCTATCATAGTCTCACCCCTGAGTTGGTCTGTGTACGCTGACTCAGGAAGTTTTCCTTCCACAGGATGACTGCACCTCTATTTATTTCTTCTAATCAGGCTGAGTCAAGCATATGCTCCCTTCCACTGGAACTCTCTCCTCTCTAAAATTGTTTTGGCTGAGACTTTATTAGGTTTTTAGATCTATGCTGCTTGCCCTCTTGTTCAAATCTGCTTTTGAGCTTTTGTTTTTTTATACTTGTCTCCCATCAGTCCCTTTAAAATGAGTAAGTGTCAGAGCTATGTGATTTATTTTTATTCTTGCCATCAGTTTCTTCTAGCAGAATGACCTGTTCGAGAGTATGTTCCTTTGCTTGACTTTCTTTTCTTTCCCACCAGAAGAAAGAAATGCTTACAAGAAAGTTTGGAGATTTGACACCAGGAGAAAGAGGAAAGTAGGGGATCCAAGAGTCTCCGGATCAGAAGAGGAGACACATCCAAAAGAACTGAATTTCAGCTGCAGACTGATTTCCGAGGCTCCTATTTTGCAGCTAAAGAAACAAAAGAAGAGCTGGAAATGGAAGGAAGGGGGTGGAGGGAAAGCAGAGCAGTGTAGAGGGCAAGAAAAGTCTTTGTGTTTGGAATAGAGGTTTGAGCTTAATTTAAATGATAATCAGAAGCTGGACGCAATGGGAAAAAGCAGACAATGAGAATACAACAAAACAAAAGACTGATTAAGCTAAATGTGAAGAGACATGAACAAGTTCTTTTAGAAATCAAAGGCAGAGATGATATAAGCTTGGAAAAGCCCTTCCTCTGGCCATTCTGATAGTTCAAAATCAGAACAAAACCAATGAGCATATAAGAATTCCTATCAGAAGGAAAATCCTGGAGAAATTAATTCGGAGAAATCAAACTATGTCAGCTTGATGGTCTGGTGCAATGGGGAGCAGCCAGCTGCCCGGCTGTAGGAAGGAATCTTGGCTGACAGAAAAGGGGTGGACCTTGAAGTCTGACAACCCTGCCCTGAGTCAAGGCACCCAGGATTTGGAGGCTAGAAATATCAGGGTCCTTCAGGCCTGTGGTACAGGTATCCTTCTGGAGATGCGGCCTCCAGGCTGCCACGTGAGCTGGGATGCCTGGACAGGGCTTTCTGCAGATAGGGAGCTGCTCCCACGTTACCAGACTGGGCAAGCCTACACCTCAGCAGTCAGCCAAAATCTGGCAGAAAGGAACCAAATTCCCACGCATTCATAGGAAACCTGGTTCATTTTGGCAAATGGACATATTCTGACGGGAAAAAACAAAAGGTCTGATTACTTTCCCACCAAAATCTTCACTTGTCCTATTTTATTTTATTCTGACCAGTGCACCACTGCAGCAGAAAACAGGAATGTGAGAAAGGATGTGGTGATATGGGATTCTGCTCCTCACTGTCTCCAGAGTATGACAATTATTGAACTGTGTTTTCTTCTGCCATGAAAAGATACTGAACTAAATTTGATGAATTTTTGAGCTCAAAACATCAAGTAGTAGAGGATTACTTTACTGCAAGCCCAGTACTCAGACATCTCAGTCTTCCCTACCTAACTTCAGTAAGGTGCACCTGTGATCTGGAAGAATTTTATTAGACTAAAGGGGCAGTTGTCAAAGATGGGAGCTTAATTTGCCTCTCTGTCTGCGTGAGCAAATATATATGCGTGGTCTTTGATATCCATATGCAAGTTGTAAATATTCACATGCAAGAAATCTGAGTAAAATGCTCCAAAATACTAAAAATTACTACTGTATTTCAGTTTGTCATGTCCATGCTATGAGCAGCTTTGATGATTTCTCTTTTGATACCAGTGGAAGTACTCACTGACTGAGTACTCACTAACGTGAGCTGAGGTTATGCACTCAGTCTCACAGAGAGCAAACATATAAAAAAGTTGTCTTCCTTCCCTAGGGTTTAATTTCGGCATCCTGGATGTCCTGCCTTCTGAAGCACATCACAACATGTCGAGAAACAGTGAAGGGAGAAGTACAAGACCCAGGTAGACAGCGATATGCTGGACTAGTGTTTTCATATGCAGTTCCTGAGCCAAATCTGGCCACCTGCATTTTGCTCAGCATTTTGGCTTGTGAATGGAGAATATTTGCAGCTGGGTAATTAAATCTATTTGTACTTATCTGCATATGCGTATTTTTCAGGTAGAAGTCAAGCACCCATCTTGCAAAATGTAACCTTTGATGTAGAGAGGAGATAGCAGTAGTTATTAAAATAAACACTACTCCCATGTCAAAATGCAGTTTTCCTCAAAGTTTTCTCTTGGATTTTTGAAAATTTTTAATGGAAATTTGGCCCCAGGTATTTTCAGCCAAAGCATAAGCAACCAGTGGCTAGAAGGAAACACGTCTCCTAAATGTGTACGTCCAGACACGTGGCAACTTATCACACATCTAGTGTTCCCACAGTACTTGGGTCTTAACACTTCGCAACGTATAAACTGTGATGTTCCCCTGACATTTTCTTTTGAACTTCTAGCCAATTATATTTTTTATTTCTTTTTTTTTTGTAAATGCAATGGACATAAAATTTAGAGAGCATTCACAACTGCACAACTACAAAGAAGCTATTCTGTAAAGTGACGCTAAGAGGTATAATACAGAGGCAATCAGCTACGATGATCTAATGAACGTAAAATCTGTAAATCTATTAAACTGAACAACAGAAAACTCAGCACTGGGCAGCTGTTTGAGTGAGCTCTTATATAAAAGTATCTTGTTAATAGGCACCATTCTCAAATGGGAAACACACTTGTTAGCAATGCAGGAAATTCAATTCTGAAACTAGTCATGGGGTATTATACAATATATAACAGTAGCAGCAACCAGAAGAGCCATTTTATCCTATGTTTTGACAGAGTTCTAATTCACAGTTGATCTATAACATGATCATGAAGACCTGAAAGTCCATGCACTGGGTTTCAGCCTGGGGAGAACTTTACTTTTAATGCTTTACATTAAATATAGTTTATTGTTGGCCCATTCTAATGTTAGAGACCAGCAAGGACAAAATAAAACAAAAGTGGCTGTCTTTTGGCAGCTTTGTGGCAGTTCTGAGCATCTTCTGAGCAGGGATTACAAATTACATCCTACTGACAAGCTGAACTATTGTAAAATATAAATGAAGTGAGGGAAGTTTTGTTCTTGGCATTGTCTTTGTTTTTCAAGGATATTTTTTTTAAGTATTTACAGTTTAAACCCATGAGTAGTGTTTATGCCTCTTTTAAAGCTCAAAAAGTGTCAGCTGAACATAGGCAATAATTTATAAAGCAATCTCACCACTTCTGCACCTCTTCACCCCTTGCTCCCCAAGAGCCCAGGTGCTGCTCACTGCAGTGCCAGCATCAGTCCCTCTCTGGCTGTCCCGTGCCTGCTTGGAGCACCACATGGATGATTAGAAATACCATGTAAGCATGTATAGCACCGAGAAAGCCCCCAGAAATCACACCCTGCTGAGTGAGTCCTCCTCTGCACACCCCACTAACATCTCTCTTTATCCCACCAGCCCCACAGCATCATGTTGGTCATGGGCTGCCCTCCCACTACTCTGTCTCTCAACAGTCACCTCCCATCACCAGCTGGAGCACCATCACAGCTTTGGCTCAGGAGCTGGAACTGCAAACAAACCTTTTCACAGATGTTTCTCCTGATGTCTGGGAGGAGCTCGGTATCAGAGCCATGGAGCACACAGATTAACACGTGTATCTGCCAGATAGGCATCAGATGCCACCTCAGATGTGCAGCTTCCAGCCGGTAACAGGGAGGGCAAGATAATTGATGACTGTTTTCACCCAGGTGATCTGGAAAAAGTAAGTGAAGTGGTATTGTCCACCATACACAGTGCTTTACTACACTCCCTTGACTCTCTTATTAGAAGCAGAAACTTTTAGGAGTTAAAACCCTCCAGTGCATCAATGCCATTTACATCCCCGGTGATCCATGGGGCTCTGATTTTTATATTTATGACCAACTGTTTAAAGTCCATTGCTGGTTTGTTTTTACTGCCTGATCATGCCTTGATTGCCCATTACTGAGGCAATCACTTGGTTCTTTGTATTCATCCAACAGCACAGGTTAGAGGATGAAGAGGTTCATTTTGGCATTTAGGGATTGTGAAGTTCCTCCACATTAAATACTTGATTCTAAAGTAAATTTATAATCTATATTCTTTTGCCACCACAAATAAGAGTTGTACAGATTTTTTTTTTCCATTAATTACTATTTTTCATTTTTAGATGTGGATCTAAACATTTAGAATATCGCTTATGAAAGGCCAAGGAATGAATATGAATGGATGACTAATCCTAGTAAACATGCAATTCGCAGCATAGGAGTTGTATCAGCAAATGCAAGTTAGGCAGCCTCTTAGTATCTGTGCCAGAAAAACTGCTCTTGTACCCTCCAGGCATTGTGGTGAGCAAATTCTAGAGTCACAGATCCAAAAAGCTGACACAGAGGCTTCAGCAGTATGGAAAGGCTCAGGATTTGAAAGGTTTGCCAATGCCCTGTGAAAAGGGTAAGCCCACAGCACAGATCATACCCTTCATGTAAGGTGCAAAGGGAGCTGCAGGGAAGACCCGAAGCACTGAATTTCAGCTGTTTACCTCTTGCTATACCCATGTTTTAATCTACCCTTTCACCACTGATGTAGAGGTGCATCCATTTATCAACAGTGGGAGAGGATTTGGTTTTAAACCCCAACATAGTGGTCACACCAGCGTAGCTGGTAAGGAGGGGAAAGCTACTGTTTTTTCTGGAGCCCCAGCTCCAAGCTGCATCTGCCTTGGTCTACTCCAGGATTGCCAGAGCTACCCACAGCCAAATGGGAAAAGAAAGGAGCCCTGCTGCCCCCAGAAAAGCAACCAGGGGATGACAGGCAGCATCGCCCCTTTCCATGCAACAGCCTGGAGCTGGAGCGCCCTGCTGGAAACCAGGGATTCGTCTTCCTCCCCCACCAGCATTTGGAATTCAAGGTGGGGAAGAGGGTGAGATGTCTCAATCTGAGAATATTTCAGCATTTCCTGTAAAATCAGCTGAAATAAGGAGTGACATACGAGGCAGGAACAGGAGTCTGGCAGCCTGGAGGAGGGGGAGACCGTCACCGGTTTGGTCCTTAGCTGCATGACCGAAAAGTGGCTTCTCACTTTTGCTTGTGTTTCACTCCCTGAAAGCTATGTAGAGAGATTTAGAGCTGCCTGAGTAGCCTGTGATATTCTTACTGTAGCTTGAAATTCATCTAAATATTGACTCTTTCAGAGGAGGTTTGATGGAGAAAGGCTGTATCTTGGACCAGAGTATTTGCACTAAAACCCTTGAAGATCAATGAGCCAGAGTGATCAGACAATTCCAGTCGCTTTTGGTGACTGCATCTATCTTATAAGTAAGCCTTAAAAAATTTGGATTTCATACATTATTCAAAGTCCAGATGCACCCAGTCTTTATGTGTTTCTTCTTGCTTGTGAAGTCTCTTCATTGCTTTTATTGCTACTGTAATAATAAAGCTAGCTTTTTAATATGCACAGTAGGGCCCCCAAAGCTGTACATATTAAGCAAACGTTTTGGATCAAGTCAGTTCTGCATAAAACAGACACTGACAATTCCAGATGGAAACCTCTCTCCTGCAGCAACTTCCAGGAGTTAGGAAATTCAACGTAAATGCTGCCATATTGCGTAACACAGAGGAGCCTTGTAACCCTGGGAGAACACCTCTGTGGTGGTGTTCCTATCCATGTTGCAACAAATATTTTTCCCTGACTTAAAATGGTGTTTTGCAAACTGTCAGCATGTGGGTATACACAGCATAGGCCTACGTGATTATTTCCCTCTGCTTGGCTGCTCTGTCGAGTCAAAAATTTAGGGCAAATATAAGAAATTATTAGCATACATTAGCATATGATGCATGTATATATATATTTATGTGTATAAATACATGTATATATGCACATGCACATATTTTCATTTGCATTCAATGCCAATAATACACATTTATAAGCTGTGAGGTGCTCCCTCAGTGGCCACAGTTTTCAAGGTCTCTGCCTGCCCCTGACCATGTTGCAGTCACCAAAAGATCCTCAACTGTTGGAGCAAAATTTTCAAAAGGATCCAGCATGGAGACGAGAGAGGTTTGTAAACCCACCTCCTCTCTGCCCACTGCATCCTCCAAAAGTGGGACCTATCCTCCAGGTTTCTCCCACTGCAGCCAGTTCTGGTGCCGCTGGGGCTGGATCAGATCTGACACTTAGCAAAAGGCTCTGCAGGTGTGTGATTGCTGCAGGCCATGTGGTTACTCTCCGCAGTGTCCTCAACTGTGTCCCCACCTGTACCCCCACCAGTGTCCACAGCTGTGCCTCAGCCCCTCCTTGGCTCTGAGCACCTCCCATTCTTGCAGCTTCCGTTGCCGTGCACTGCTGCTCTCACAAGGAAGTGGTTTTCCTTCCTCAGTCTGGGGCAGGACATGCAGAATTTGTCTCTCCAATTAGTTACATCCATCGATCAGAGCAAAATTTGTAATGCCCAGTCTGATGCTGGCAAAACTGTTCAGAGGTAACGATGGCCACGCAGGGGTGCTGGGACGGGGGGTGGTGCAGGGGTTTGGCTTTTCTTCTTTCTTGATGGCAATGACTGTGGTTTGGTCCATTTTCTGCAATTAAGTACATAGCCCTCGTATTCCTCATGCTGCTGCTTTAATTTTATATTCCTTCTGGAGTAATGCAGTCCCAAAGGTTTTGAAAGCTTGAGCCTGAACTATCAATGCCTGTGCTATATGTAACCAGAAAAAAAGAGGAGATAGATGGGAAGAGCAGTTACGCTGGCGCTCAGATGTGGTTTAGTGAGCTCAGGCTTTTGATAAAGTTTCTCTGGATTTATACTTGTGAAATTAAGAATCATATTTGGTCGGCTGTGGTAAGCAGGCTAGGAAGACACGACCCATTAAAAGAGGCCCCCAAATTTCCACTGTGCATTTTCAGCTGTGTTTTATTCTTTTGCTGCTATCTTGCAATGATTCTTTTTTGTATTTTCTTTGTTTTGTCCCTGCAGCTTGTTTATTTGCCAGCACTTGGGAATTTTGCTTTTACAAGGTGTTTACAGTGTTTGCTTTAAGGCACATATTTAAATATCTGAAACACTTCAGGTTTTTAATGTTTGAGGTAAATATAGTATTACTCTGCCATGTACAACATGTAAATATCTACAGTAGAAGCATTTTAAAGTACTCAGAGCTGAAGCCCCATTCCCCAAACTTGTGCTGTTTTTGATACAGATAGATTAGGATTAAATATAAAATGGCTGTGTGAATGAACACGGGGAAGTAAAAATTCCCTTCTTCCAAGACAGCAGCTGAAGTCTGTCTGGATTGCAGTAATGCCCAGGTAGGCTGTGTTCAGGGGCCATGCCGCTTTGCTGCAGTGGGTGTTTGCTGGGGACGGTGCAAGTGAGAGGCTCAGCAGACTCGGATTGAATTCTTCGCTCTGCTACAACCTGCTTTAATTCTCTGTGTGCTTCCATTCAGCCGAAAAGGCTTCACTGTTCCTGATGAAAGTTGAGATAAATGCACTGAAACCTGTGAAAGTCTGACATAGAAGGTAGCAGGGCTGTGTCGGCAGAGGTGTATTCTGTTCTGCTAATCGTTTGCTGCTGAAGTCTGCAGAGGGGAGGGAGGCTTTGTGCTGAATGAGCGTGACAGGGTCAGGCAGGACTTCACGCACCTTGGGGACAAAGTTTCAGAAAAGAGTTTCAGGTTTTTGTCAACAATCTCTACGGCTGAAATTCAAACAAAATTGTTTAAAGAGCTCCAACAGTGCCACACAGATGACTGTCTTGGGGGAGCAGGATGGTTGTTAGACCATCACCAGTGTAAGATTATCGACCACAAAGTTGTGTAGACAATAAGCACAAAAAACATAAGTGTAAAACTGAAAAACCTTTGGAAAGCGTCTTTGTGAACATGTAGGTTCTCAGAGGATGTTTCCCACCTCTCTATCGATCTGTTGATGTAAGTCACAATGACCGTCCTACTCAGAAGAAAAAGATTGCTTCCCTCAGAATGTGTGTTTGGTAAAGATTGTAATCATTGCTCCCTAACAACAATAAAATTCATCCACAACTTTGCTGCACGCAGTCTTGTATGGGAGGGGTGCGTCCTTAGTTAATTGTTGCTGTCTGGTTTATTAAGGTATTATCTATATGTCAAGCTTCGCTTCACTTAAGGGCCCCAGCGTGCCTTTTAGGCAGAACTTGACGTATGCAGGAGCAGAGGGTGCTTGGTATCACGGAGGAGACGGCAGCCTCCAAAGAGACACTCCGTATGGTGGGAGATGCTGAACCACAGCCTGCGTCTCCCATACTGCTCCTTAGCAGGCTGCCGCTGTATTTATAGCAGCCGTCTGCATTATGTGGTTGTTGCATTCTGCTGAGAATTAACTTTGGTGGAGGAATGAGCTTCTGCCTCCGGCTGGCATCAGTGCTCTGTTCCAACTCACATCGCGGCTCCGGGAGGGCGAGAACACAATCGCAAAACCATCCGGGCTTCATTATTTATTAAAGCTGGGGAAAACAAGTTACCCAAGTCATAAATACATGGGTAACATCGGTTAATCCTGCAAAGGCAGTGCTCTTATCACAAAAATTTCTAGCACAAATACATTGTTTCTGGGACCAAGAACACATTTACAAATGCGACTGAAGGTACTGGCAGTATGAAGATGAAGGTGCAGTGGGGTTTAGATCATGAAATGAGTGATGCTGAGGATAGTCCTGAAATAGGGACTATTATTATCAGTGCTAAGTATGCTTAACAGGAGGAGTGTGGCACAGATTTAACACGATGGCACAAATAATAAACCGGAATGAAGTGTATGTCGCTTGGTAGTGACGTATCACATGTAATGAGTTGAACAGTCTTTTGCACTGCAGTTGTGCAACAGCTTGGCTGCTTTGGGGGATTGTTTTCCTGGCTCCTGTTTGGAAATGATCCATCTGCTTGAAACGGGGAGGTATATTCCCTTCTCTAAATGGTTGCACTGGACTATGTCTGTTTTGCTTCTGTGCAGACACATCATTAAGATCATTGGTATAAGACTGGAGATTAAGATTACTCAAAACCAGGATTGTGTTATTCTAAAATTAATGTACTGCCCTTCTAACGACTGTATGCAGTGGGCATATGTTAGCATACCACCTTCCTGTTACATGCACTGTAATCACTGTTTGGTGGATTAGTATCTGTCTCCTATACGCTGCAAAACAGTGAGAAACACAAGTTTATATAAATTTAATTGCTTCTTACACTGGTGGGCTTATTTTATTTTATTTCCAAGAGATGAGGGTTTGCAAAGGGTAGGTAGGTTTCAAACCCTCTTGAAAAAGAAGCTAATATGCATCTCTTCTATTAGATGACAATGTAATCCCTTTGACTGTTATGATTACAGCAGATTTCAGAAGGTTTTCCACCAATTATAGTCTTATTTCTGGATGTCATCAGTAGAGCTTAGAAGGGTGCTTTTTGTCTTCCTCTCTCCCTACAATAAAGCAGCTGCACAGAAAACAGATGGTGCAGAGTCAATCCAGTTGAAATTAATGGAGTCAGGCTATCCACACAAATCTTTGCGACGAAAAAGCAGAGATTCTTTTTTTCAGTGTGTTGCGTACAAGATATATGTTGTTTGTAAAGGGATTTAGTTCACGTAAGGGATAAAAAGCTGTAACCAGTGAAGAGGAAAGCCTGCTTTTTAAATCAAAACTCAAATAGAAGTACACTGGGAGCAGTCACACTGTCTTAGTGAAAGCCTCCATATCTGTAGCTGAAAGATGGAGCAATATTTCTGTTCTGGCAAAGCTGTATTTAAGCCATAACTGTGCATGCAATGGTACAACACACCGCCAAGTTCTACATGCAGATTAGTAACGAATTTGTGACTCGACTCGTCTGAACCCACATGTGGCAAGGACCACATAAACCTCTAACAATACAAATATTCCTTAAAAAACTGATCAAAATTGTGGGGCTGCATGAATAGGTATTTGTACAGTGGTGTTTACAGGCCGTGTCCATAAAAATCTGGTTGCACAGGGGAGCAGATTTACAAAGGTCTTGTGATGTCTACTGGGAGTTTCAAAAACACTTAAGCAATTAGGCTCTGAATACTTTTACGACTAGTACAAATTAGGTGACTAACTTATACAGGTGCTTTTGTGAATCCCACTAGGCTCATATATGCATAAATAGGTGCCTAAACAATGTTTATATGTTTGCTCCATGGTCCTTAAACCTTTCGGTGACATATTTTGTTCCTTCCTCTGAGTAATAGAATTGTCTTCTTGCTGTGAGTAATCCAGTTGTCAGGAGCTAATGCCGTGTCTTGCAGCTGCTCCATGCAGGTGGGGTCATGGATGGTGGTGAGCCAAGTGAGTTAATTCTCCTTCTTCTGTTGCTGCTGCTTGGAAAAAGTCCAAAAGCGCATTGCACGTACAGAGGAAACAAGCACGTTAGCTGGAGCACACCTGTGTTTGGCACCAGGGAATAGCAGCCAGGGTTTCTAAGAATGGTTAGTTAAATATATGATTGTGGAATGTGGTAGAAGTGTACTAGCCAGCTTGGTTAATGTGGGGCTGTGTCAGGAAAAGTGCTGGGTGGATGTGTTAGAGACTTCTTTCTGAAAGAATGTGTCACAGTCTGGATGTATTAAATCTATCTGTGCTGGGGCTGGAGTCTTAGACTGTTGTGATAAGACAAAATGACAAGTGTACTCTAAGCAACAATCTTATGTATTTTCAACAAAAATGTAAAAGCTTTTTTTTTTATTCACAATAATCAGGGAGTTAGAAGAAATCGCAGATATAGTATAATGAGGGTGAAAAAGCATTTCAAGAGGAATACCAGAAGATACTGTTTAACTGTGAAATGTGGCAGGTTATGCACAAACAGAGGAAGCTGCCTCGGGGCTTCAGCAGAATCCCATTGCCAAAGGTGTAAGCTCTTTACAAACAAAGCATCAGGAAACCTAACGCAGCCCTCGGTCCTGGAGTGACGGAGGAGCACCGGAGGCCAGCGGGCAGCAATCAGGGAATCATTTTCTGCCTCTTTGACACGAGTGGCATTACATGGTGCGTGGCCTTTATTTGCGTTACATTTGGGCTTATGCACTGACATTTTTGTTTCTGCGAAAGGCACATCTAGTTAAGTATTGCCATTTCACGTGGGAGTGTTGGCTGGAGAGGAGGGAGAGAAGGCAGGCTCTCTAAAACTGAGCCTGTTAGCAGAAAAGGGAAAACTACTACCAGCTGATATTTAGGGTGAAGTTTTAAGTTTGTCAGCCAAACCATCAGGCGTTTTAGCCATATACTTTCCTGCTTGAAACACTTTATTCTCTTCTGCTTCAAGACTCAAACAGCCTTCAGGGATTTATAACATTTACTTAAAAACAGCAAACATTTTCAATTATTCCCACACTGTTCAGGGACCATAATTTACTTAATGCCATGAACAATCGCATTTCTCAGGGACTGCTGTGAAATGTCACCTCTAAAGGATGACTCCCTTGTTGGTAGCAGTGAAAGCCCCATTTGTAGTTCTCATTTTATATTTTGATTTAATTTGCAGACAATTCAACTTTCACACCATGCATGAGTGAATAAATTCATTTCACTTGTCAGAAGAGAAAAATTTTCATAATTAAAATCTAAAACAAGGGTGGCCTTTTCTTGCAGACCACATATTTCATGTCTGCTTTATTTTCTTCTCTTGTAGTTGGCTTTTGTTCTGAACATAGTCTGGGATTGGGTTTTGGGGTTGGGTTTTTTCCTCCTCAAGCTATTATGAATGGATGACCTTCAACAGTTTGTCTGAACTTTGGAAGAACTTCAATGAAAGGGCCAGATGAGCTGTCGATGAAAATTCTCTTTGTCTACATGGAGACAATCCACTTTTGTTTTTCAGGTCAGTGCAATACAAGTTGATATCAGATTTAATTGAGCTTTTTATATGCAGGAATTCCCCCAGGGGTGTCCTGGTGTTAAAAGCTGTGCAAACTTGCTTGTGTCTCTGTCTAAAACCAGCCATGTTCCACCAAGGTGGTCCTGACACATCTCATTCCTCTTTGGTTGATCTCCTGTAGCTATGAGTCACCACCAGTTGTGCAGGAGGGCTCTGGGTTGTGCTGGGAGCTGGCTGTCAGACGGGAATAACCTGAATTTCTCTCCTGTGATGTGGGTAGCCACTGGGTAGGGAAGATGAAGAATCCCATTCCCACCAACCAGCTTGTGAGTAAAGACTAATTTTGTTGCAGTTTGAACTGGCCTTAGATCCAAGGCTAATGCAAGGCAGTAGACAAAGCTGACAGCAAAAGGTTTGTGGCTCCACTACCGGCTTTGCCCAGGGAAAACTGGGATGGCTGCCTGCCTGCTTGGTCCAGGCATGCAGGCAAACTTCTGGCTGTCCAGGAGGGTCCATCATCTCAAAACACACTGGAAAAAGTGCACCGAGTTCTTCTCCCAGAAGTTGTCATTAGGAATCCATGCACTGTTCTCTAAAAGCACTTGCCACTAAAACCTTATGCAAATAATTATTACAGCTAAGCCACGGTCGTAATTTCCATTTCACTGAGGTCAGTTGTGTTACATTTTTAGGATTAGTTGCTGGTGGTATAAATGGCTTATGTTCTTCTTTGAGGGTGCTGATTTTAAATTAAATATAGAGCAGGGATGCGTGCATCTGCTTTAGGCTTGCAAGCTGCTAATGTTCTCTCTTTAATCAAAATCCATTACCTTTCGTGAGATGCAAAGGATTAACCCTTAAGTGGCTCTAGGGACACTGTTCAGTTAGAGTTGCACTGATATAGTCAGGCCTATGCAGTATTTATGCTCTCCTGTTGAGACAAATGGTCTCTGGGAAGTGCTGAATTAGGCAAGCCAAGAAGCATAGAATTTCAGAGGTTAATTGTATCCACAGTCTCTTCCAAACATGGCTTTAAAGGATTATTTATCCTCTTTGTTTTTTTGTGTGAGCTGGTTAAAACTTTTCTAAATGCTGTATACATCCTTCGTACAACCTGGTAATGTCTTCCCTGTTGCCAGGAACATGCCTTTTAAAGATATGGACATACAGATGCACGTGCATTTGTGTTAACAAAAGTTTATCTTTCAGTTAACCAAGGTAGAAAAAAAGTGAGAAAATCAGAGCTTTCAGTTGCTACAAAAAAGTGAAGGAAAAATCAGATTTAATTTTAAGCTATGTAGAATGCATACTGGATAAGAATTGTACTTTTAATCAAGTTTGTCAGCATGTCATGCATGGCTGAAGCTTAGGGAAATATTGTGGAAGCGTGGAAATGTAGGGCTAGAGAAGGTAGTATTTTATGTGGGACATTCTTGAGGAGAAACACGATGCATGTGAAAGATCAACCACTCTGTCGGGAATCTGAGTTATCAAAATAATGGTCTAATTAAAGAGATGTCTCCTCACCAACCTTTCCTCACTAATATCCATTGGCATCTGAACTGGGGGCAGGGGGTCTGTTGTAAAACCAAAGTTTCTCGATACAGAAAATGTGTTATTTTTTTAGCACAAGCATAGTTGCGAATTTACTAACAAACTTACCAATTCAACCAACACAATGGATTTACCCCAGCTAGTAGTAATCTAAATATTGGAGTACTAGGAAGGAAGTGAAAAACCCACTTTTGTATCTTCCTCAGCCTTGGAGAAGTTCCACTCCAGGTCTCCAGAGAAAGCTCCCAATACAGCAGGTTATGAGCTAGCCTGGGCAAAGGGCAGCTGCTACCCTGCTTTCAGCAGCCGAGTGGCCGCTTGTCCTTCCTGACCCAGGCGGTCATGATTTTACCAAGCTCTAAGTTAAGGATGCTTATTTACATGTTCTAAACTTGAGTGTGTTATTTCACCTTTGTGCATAAACAAATGGAAATGTTTGTGTTGATCTTGGCAAATCTACTTAAGCATTGATTCTTCTCCATCAAAGGGAATTGAAGCAATTCGTTGTCCTTACTAATATATTTTTACCACTTTTTCAAGGAGTTTCTCACTTGTTCGTAACCTTTGGGGAGGAGGGCATTCTCTTTCTTTAATCATGATTGATTTTTTTCCCCTCCTTCACAGAAGTTAGAGAATTGAGTCCTGTGCATCTCCCCTATTCATATTGTCTCATCCAAGTAATTCTCTGTGGTTGGGGTGGGTGGAAGCATTCTCTGGGCCACCTTCAGGACACAAGTATTGAGTCTGATTAATCCTGTCGGAGCGGGACAGGAGATGTGGACATTGGGAGGTCCTGATGCTCACCTTGCTGGTCGGGGGCTTCCATGTCTGAGAGCTTTGATTTGCCAACTCTGATTCCTTTGAGAAACGCACAGATGTTGTAAAGAACTTGAAAAGGGGGCAATTCTGGTGCTCCTGCAACCAAGGGAGGTTTTCTGTGGGTTTTTTTCCCCACGAGCACGATTTCATCTGAGATTTTTACTGTTGCTGAGAACTAACAGAATCCTGAAGTCTCAATTTACTTGATGCGAGTCAGCATGCAAACTCTTATTTATTCACCAGGCAGCATCCTGAGTATGCCACAGGAATCATTAACCTACATAAATTAACTGCATCCTCAAAATGCATAAACAAGCTAATTTTAAGCATCCTCTAGATCTGAGCAAAATGTATTTTGTACACTAAAACATTGAAAATTAGAATAGACTATGGTGAGAAGAACAGCATTGAGCACTCTGACTGCTTTTAATCTTCAAAGAGCTTAACAAACATTAGTTGATTAGTAGTTTAATAAGTGATGTATACTAAAGTGTATGTAGTGCAAATACAAGCCTCACTTCATATTTTGATTTGGCTTCCATGACTAGGGATTTTTTTCCAAATAATGTTAGTGTGAAAATAATTATTTGATTAGCTAAACTAGCTTGTGCATTCACTTGCCTTTTAAACTCTGAGTTTCAAAGTTATTACAGTAATATAAAACCTTAAAATATTTCAAAATAAAGAATTGTATTTATATCTTTTTAATTTCTGGATGGAGTGGTCAATAAATAAGATGGCTGATAAGTAAACAATTGTTAGAAAAGTCCTGTGCTGGACTGTCACACTAGCTGTCCTGCTAAATTGCATTTCCAAATGACACATCTTCCATTTGATACTTAGAGAATAAATTAGGCAGAAAAGCACCTCATATTCCTAAATACTTTTAGCCAGTGGGCTTTTCAAGGTTAAGTAGACAACACACATGATCTTTGAAGCAGCAAATGGTGCTACTAAAAATCCATTAACATGCACATTAGCAAAAATTTGACAGGCCCTCATGACGGTTGTTGGAGACAACTAACAAGAGGTGTTTCACAGGATCAGCCAGACCTCCATGAGGTTCGCTTTGTTAATTATTTGTTACTCTGAGTGCAGTGATAAAAGCATGCTAATATGCCACAGTAGCCTTTTCTATCCCTGGGCCTAGTTAAGGACAAACTCATCTTTTGGGCAAGACAGTATAGTGGCATGTCTTCAAAAAGGGTCTTTTAACTTCCTTTTCTCCTAACTGTGTTTCTGATTCTCCTACAATTATTATTGGGGAAGGAGCCATCCACTGACTGAAGCTAGGTGAAGAGCATTAGCTGTCAAATTAGTAAATATTATCTATACTTGCAACAGTCAGCAAAAATACAACAGTATGGTGAGAATACTAAATGAATGTCTAGGAAATAGATCTTTATCTGCTACAAATTGTCATACGACCACTGGCCTCCTTGGCCTATGGAAACTTATACCAGCAATGGACTTGCCCACTTCTTACTTGGGCCCAGCATGCAGTGAGTGCCCCTGTATAATCATCATTTTGTAAAATCTAGCTGTTTGTATAGAACTCTTATGACTGACAGTTTTAGCTTAAAGAAACACCTGGGCTGATGTGTTGTGGCTCCTGTATAATGAGACTGGATGCTTGCTACGGTTGAAGTTTTCCATAAGCCCTGCTTCTGTTCAGCAAAAGCACTTCAACATATGCTCAGCTGTAAGCCTGATGATAATAACATTCCTGTCCAGCAAAGTACTTAAGCAAATGCTTAAATTTCAGGGTAGCAGCAGCCTTGCATTAAGTAGATGCTTGCCTTTAAAGAGACAAGCCAATGTTCTTCGTCAGTATTTCCTTAGCTAGTAGTTGTAGATCACCCTATCCTTCCTGCACTTTCCTTGCAATCAGGAGCGGTACCATTTCAACTTTTTGCAAGACTCTCAAAGACTTGCACCGTTCCTGACCTTCCCGTGAGATTTCCTTGAAAAAACCGTCTAGGGGTGGCTCCCCATGTGGGTCTAGTGTTGAACATGGGGATTGTGTGATGTGAGGCAAAAGGCTTCTGTCTCCAGCGTGCATTTAGCACTTTCAGATTTTACCAGTCCTGAAGCAGTACGTAATGGTTCGCACTGGATTAGCATAACCTATCTCTGCTCTGTTTTCTCCTTAATCATGCTGATGCTCAGGGCACTCAGGGGTATTTACTTATTTCTGCACTTCTTGTACAACACTTCCATCCCCCCTCAAGCATCCCCAGATGAGTGAGTATTTTTAGTATGCATACACAAATTTCAATCACTGAAATCCTCTGGGCTTTTTGAATGCTCTCAGGGTTAGCCTTCGCAGTGTCAGAAGTGTTTTACTCTGCTCTTCATAAGCTCTATGGCTGTCAAAAAGCACTGCCACTGCCCACTTCTCAGAGGCAATTTTCCGTCTTTGCTGTCTTCCCAAGGAGGTGTGAAAAGGGCTTCATTGCATTTGCTCTGCGACACCATCCCCTTAGAGATCTTGAATTGTGTACTTCACCATCACTTTGCTTGGGAAGGTGGGAACAGGCTGCTGCTTCTTTGCATCTCTCACGAGGCCTTCTGGGGCATCATATTACCTCCCCCTTTTCATATCAGCCCAGCCTCCACTCTTCTCATTAAATACTGCATCACCACGTCTTCACTTAAGAACATAATAGCTCTTTTAGGCTGTTCTGCTTCTCTCTCCTTCAGAATTACACAGTTAAATCCATTTGGCTTTTTGTCAGTTTACTCTCCCTGAATACTGAATTTTTTTTCCTTTAGATAGATAGCCGCTGTGGAGTGTCATTAACAATTTTGGCATTGCTTAAGCCTAAAAAATAAATAAAAATGAGACCAAAGTGATTCATAATTGTGGTCCTGCACAACAGGCCACAACGTTCTACGTAATCAGCCTCTTTCAATATGTACGAAAAAATTAATTTCCATACTGTCTTAAAAATAGCACCTCTTTGAACCAAATTGAGAGAGTAAAATTATTATAAATGGGAAGATGATATTAAATGTATGGAAACCACCTTCACAGGCTATTCGGGTACAAATGAGAGAAAAATAAGAGGAACAATGGAGTATTGATGAGGAAATTATTAGTAATGACTTGAAAATTTAACGGTCCCTAGGTAGAGCTTGGTTTGAAAGAGGGAAGTGTCAATACCTGGCTCAGAGTTGAGCATGGATCGCCTGGGCACACAAAGGACTAGAAGTGTTGGTTTTGTGCCAGCTTCTCCCACCAAACTGCTGTCTGAGTTTAGCAGATCCTTGCAACATTTTTCCCTGGTGCAAGGGGATGAAATGCAGAACCCTGGGATCATGGGGAAGATGGTTAATCAATTTGAGCTGGTATTTGCAGCTTGGTTGCTTTACCATGGTGTGCAAAAATTTCACAGCCTGAAGAGTGTTTTTCTTGAATTGAGGAGCTGTTTGCACCCGCCTTGTTGTGTTGGTGGACAGCTAAGGCATTTGGCGACGGTGGAGCACCCAAAAAGTCTTCAGTAGAGCAAGGAACAAAGCCTGCATGACAACGTGTCCCAGTGTTATCCCATCCTGCCTCCCATCATGCATGCTGCTTTAACAAGGGAAAAGGGTTTTGGAATGGAAAGTCTGCATTTGCTGAAAATGGCAGACTGGTTGTCTGAGCCAGTCTTTGCCCCTACCCGTGTAATCAGAGCTGGATTCCTCCTCGCTTTGAAGCTGACTAATGTAGTTTATCATATAAAACCCATTTATGCAGGCTATATGCGGGAGGAAGAATGGTGAACTTCCCCGTAATGCTCACGGAACACTTTGATATCTTAGCCTGGAAGGCACCATAGAAGTGCAATGGATTATTATTAATGAATTAACTAAACGATTAATTTAGTTAAAAGCTGAATTATTTAATTATTCATTAAATTAGCCCCAAATGTGACAGCAGCAATGAGACAAGCACTCAGTCTGCAAAGCAGTAACATAACTCGCATTAAAAAGTTGTTTTCTCTGTTATTTAATGAATTAAACCTTTGGTTATAAACAAGTCATCCAACAGCCTTTTCAGTCATGGTACGACTGATGCCTCTCTGGTGGATCGTTACAGATGATAGCAGTGTGAGATTGGAGACAAGACGAGGTCGTTTCTAATGAAGAAGAACTTAACCTTTTTGGTAGTGAGATGTCTAAAACTAATTAATCCTATTCTTAGAAACTCTAACTGAGGTGAATAAAGATACATCATTTAACAGAAACTTCCCTCAGGAGAACAATTGGGGGTTTACCAAAACTGCAGAGGTTTTCCAGAACGTAGACAAATTTTCAAAGTAAGACCATGTGTGTGAGAGGGAAAGTGAAGCCAGATTAGTTTCTGATGTGTGGCTTCACTGAAATCAATTAAACACACAAAAAGGAATTGCTTGTTTTTCAGCTGCACAACTAAGCTAGCCTCTTAGCATGTCCCTCTTCCTCCAAAAAATACTATTTAAAGCAAAAATGAGGATGGGATATTTTTTACCTTATTCTGGTTTACCTTGTCTGCAATAAGAGATGCTTTTGAAATAATCGCTTGCCGGACGAATGGCTTGAGCGCAGGTGTAGGTTGCACTGCACAGTAGATTCAGCAGCGACTGCTGAGGCTGTAGGGCATTCAGAGCCGGGTGACACCCTGTTCAGGCAGCAAGGGGAAACTCCTTTGAGAAGATCAGAATTTGAATAGAGCGGGCAGACCTCTGCAGAGGAGAAATGGCCTCTGCAGGAGTTGTTGAGCATAAGTTCAAGAGTAGGTGTTAAGGTAATAGCTGTATATGCAGTGGATGTGGTGAGACATAATCTCTCTGGTCCATCAATGGTTTATGGACTGAATTCATTAGCGGAAGCATATTCTTGAGTTTTTCCCCAAAATAAGAGCTGAAAGAATAGAAGTGTAGGAGCATTTCTGTGATGGTAGGCACTCATCCAGGATGTGGGAGATCAGAGTTGAATCCAGACTTGGGCTGAGCTACCGTGTGCTCACCCAGCTGCCTCTCCACATGGAGCAGTCCCAACAGAGAGCCTGGAGAAGTTCTGCTCCAGGGCAGTGGCAGGGAAATGCCTCAGGGATGTGGGATAATGGCTTTCGGTTTCCAAGATCATAGGAGCATGTATTTCCTGCTTTTCAGGTGAGATGTTCAATTAGCTGTTTACCTCTTTCTCTCTTAAGATACTTCATCTTGGAGGCTGGAAATCTTCCCCAACAAATATTTTGATGAATTTGATGTAAAAGGTGTTTTCTTTTCTGGCATGCTAATGTTTCTGAACAGAATGATGCTCCATCAAAAATCCTCAGCCAGCTTTAGTGAGCAGTTAATGGAACTGATCTACAGTGTTATACTTCCAGAGCACTTCTGGTCTGACCTTAAGCACTGCCCTTTCTTCCTGGAAACTGCAAGGACTTGCCCAGGCAGGTGTCTCAGCTTGACCTGGGCAGTCAGAAATATCGAGGCATCCAGTCCTGGTAGGGAAATGTATCCTCAGCCTCTTCAAATACAGTGAGGTTTTTTTCTGCTTAGCCCTGTGTTCCTTTTCCTTTCCAATTCTCTTTTGCAGACACATGAATGCTAACTGACACTGCCATTATCATCTTACAAGGCAGAAGTCAGGCTGCATTTGGGAAGAGCTATTTAGACAGTTCCATGAACTCTCACAATTTAGATCATCTATCAACCACTGGAGTCTAGGCCTTGATTCTGCAACATCCCAGGCATACAATTAAATCTGTCATACTAGCTTGTCCTGTGGAGGTCTGCTGGCAGGCACAAGGCTTAAGTTATGTATGTCCTTGAAGGATTAGACCTCTTATTCTTCTCTAGCACTTCAAATAGAATAGTCGGAAGCTGATTTCTTGTAAAGTTCACTGTATCTCCACCTGCAGAGCTGCTGTGGGCAAAAGGCCCTGTATTTTATGGCTATTAATAATTCTAGCCTGTGCTACAAAAATATATGAGAAACTTCAGCAATTTTTTCAGCTCAGTACTTAAATTCTAGAATTAGACTTTGAGACATCTTGTTTCACACATACTGCAGAGGAGGAGAATGGAGACAAGATGTCATGCATGAATGAAGATGCTAGGAATTAGATGAAAGAGATTTTCCCGCCTCCTAATAAAAGTCAAAAGTGACTCATCTGAAATAGGGGAGATTAACAGTGGCCAATAATTTGAGTACTGCTTTGCTAATGTTTGATATTGGACATTTTTATGAAAAATATGACCCAAGAAAAACTGTGTGAAGCACCAGAGAGCAAAAGAGACTTGACGGTGTCATGGGAAAGGCATTTTTAGGCCAAACAGAAGTCTTTTTGCTCTTTTCTTCTTCAAATTCAAAATTCCTTAAATATGAAAAAGCTTTTAAAAGGATATTTTCGGTCTGTTGCTAAAACAAGAGTTGACAGAATTTGGAACATCTATTTTGTAAAATAAGAAAGAAAAATGGTCTCAGTTTAGTGGCCATTAACATGTCATCCAGATAAATCAGATGTATTCTACTCTGGATCATCAAAATAATAAAAAAGTCCACCTGGGACAATGAAAAGTAGGAAAATAATCACTAGTAGACCTTTATTTCCCCTAGGTTCCAGGGGAAACTATGAAAATGTTAATTCATAGTTGCACTTAAAAAGGCTTTGCTAAAATTTATCTATATCATGAATTCTAGCTGACAAAAAGTTACTTTAAACTAATTTATATTATCCATCATGAAATATCTCTTCAAATGAAAATATTTAGATTTTAAGATAGGACCATAAACTCCCAAGGACTTTTGGACAGTGAACAATGAGTTCAACCATCCTCTTGAGAAGCTGGTGTGATCTACAGCCTCCAGAGGCTCTGTATCTCACTATTTATTGCTTCAGGGAGATCTTTGAAGACCTGTGTGTTTGACAAGGTACAGATCTCAAGCGCTGGCTGGAGTTTGGCCTGGATTCCTACTACCTGTAATTTCTAGCTGTGCAACCAGGTGGGAGAGGATTTGCATCTGATGTAGTCCTTGCGAACAGGAATTTGGGTTGGTAGTAGCAGGAGCTGACTTGGGACCCGCAGATAGACAGATTCTGCAAAGGTTTTATTTGTGTGTTCTGGAAGAAAATGACCTGTTTCTTTTCCATTTAAGAGGGAAGAGGCCATAAGGTTTCTGATTTGGGGGCTGCAGGGGCGTAGTTTGCCCAGCTTCTTCAGGTACGATTCTCAGTCAAACTCCAGTGAGGGAAGTGATGAGTTTAGAAATGGATATTGCCTAAACCACTGTCTTTCTGCAGACCAAGAGGAGAGAATCAGTGGCAGTGGGGTATCGTCCTTCCTTCTGCACGAAGATAAATTACATGCTGAAGAATTCCTATTCTGAAGCCTTTTAAATAAGATTCCTGCAGAAGAGCCGCAGAACCTTTTCCCTGTGAATCTCCATTCAGCTCATCTTACAACTGAGCTACAAACGGGGAAAGACATCCCCCAGCTTCATTTCAAGTGAGGGATTTTCAGATGTATCGGCATCAGTCTCTTTAATGGGAGAGAGCTAAAAGAGATGGCATAAACGTACATTAACGACACAATAAGCTACTGACTGTCCTCTCTGACACTGGAACTTGGCTCTGGGGAGGTGGTCAAAGCATTGTCTATTTGAAGGAGCAAAGGTGAGGCATCACACTGGTGTTTTTATGAATATTTCATAGCTTAGAGCAGCAACCTGTCTATTCCCCGTACAGATGCCTACTTATGCTTTAAACAAAATGCAGAGTGTAGCTATAAGCAGATGTACATTTGTTTAAATTTTCCTTTGTACATCAGTAAGTCGACTGAAATTGCACAGGCAGAGTGCGAAAACACTGTACAGTGTAGAAGAAGAAGGGAGGAAAATAGGCCTCAAGGGTTTGACAGCAACATTCTCGTACTCCTCTCAAAGCAGACAAAAGCACGTAATCAAAAAACCTGATAACAAACCTCATCTGCTGCTCATGCCTCGCACCTGGGGCATGCTCGCTGCGGCAGTGGGGCTGGGCCTGCAGCGTCCCACCGCAGTGGATCTTTTTTTGCATACCGGGCAAAAGAACCCTGATTTTGGGACAACAGCAGGACATGCTGCTGCCTTACGGTGCTGGAGGAGAGGAGCAGTCCTCCTGCGCTGCTTATGGTACTCAAGAAAGTGCCTTTGATTCCACCACGTCAAAGGCAATGGCAAGTGATTGCCCTTTCTGTGACTCTTGCAGTTTCATTTACTCAGCAGTTTCCAGGTGAGGCTGTTTCTTTGGAAGATATTACTAGAATACAAAAAAAAAAAATCCAGAGTCGTTCTCAATAGCATTTTATGTCTCGTATACCAGTGTTAACCTCTAACACAGTTCCCCAGAATTATCATTGATAGTGACCTGTGGATCAACGTTAAATTTTGTTTCCTGGCATTTTCTGGACCTCATTGCAGTATAAAGTACTGGTAGCTCTGCAGTAAAAAGTGAAAATTGCGTGTAGTTTTTTGGTGTTAAGGTAATGACAACTTTCAGCAAATTTTTTATTTCACAAACTTTCACAGCTAACAACCTCCAAAAGTAGCAATATCCTGGTGTATTTTTCTATGTGCTTGTACTGCAAGAGGAAAATAGGTAGCTCAGAGGACTAGCATCTAAATGCCACGTGTAGTAATTTGACACACAACTGCCATTAACAATAATGGGAATTATATGTCTGATGATCCATCATGCAGAGCAAAGAAAATTCAGCCCTGGGGGTTTACTGTGCAGTGTTCAAAAGTGCAAGGCAAAATATGGAGACAAGTAAAGGCTAAGGATCTTGTTTCTCCTTTCGTACCCATGAAGAGATGCAAAGAACAGCATTTTTAAGTCTCATGAATAATCCACATCCCTGTTTTGTTGTTTGGGTTCTTTTAATTGATATGGTAAAATAAAAGGCTGCTCAGCCTGATTTCTAACTTTGAGCCCAGCTGCTTGCAACCCGGTGATTAAGAACCCATCTCACTCTCAACCTCAGGGCTAGGCACTTACAGGGTCAAGAGCTCTGCTCCCTGCCTCGCTTCCCTCTTGAACTAAGCAGGCCAAGCTGTGCTAACGGCATGAAGGCCCAGAAATGCCTTGGCCGTGCTCGTCTCCCTGGTGTTATTTGATGAGCTACCTCAGCATTGGAGCTAATTTAACAAATAAAATAAAACCACAGTTTTCATCTGAGTTCTTCCAGCTACCTTTAATTACTCAATGCTTGAAATCACAAACATAAAAATGTTCTGGGATAATGTTGATATTTGTTTAGTATTTTTTCATGGATCGCCCCCCCTCCTGCCCCCAGGAATACTCAGTTTCCTAACCAAATCTAATTGGGACCCAGCATGCAAAATTTGTCCCGCACACATCTGAATGGGGAGATGACAAGTTCCCCATGAGAGAGGACCTCAGTGGGGAAACATAGCAGGGCCTTGTGCTCAAGGACAAAATCTGGGCCAAAGCTATTCATTAGATTTCTAAAACCAAATGGACCATCAGATCAACTTCTCTGACTTGCCACGTGGCATAGGCTATAGAAGTCCAGCCAATTCTTTTTTACTGACCCAAAAGTCCACTGCATGGTAAATTTTTTTTTTCTCCTTCATATTGTTATTTCAGGCACAATTTTCCTCTGAAAAGTTAAACTCTTGGTAAAAGGTCAACCTCTATTTGCACTCTGGGCTCTGTACATCTATCTCGGCAACAAAATGTGTTTTCCCTTCTTGTTGCTCAATCATTGATGGAATCCAGGCATGAGTACAGGGTAAGAACTGGACTTCAGCTCTAGCACGCATGCTCTCTCTTTCTCTCACCCACGAGCTCAAATGAGGTAAATTTGTAGGAGTCCAATAAAAATGGTGAATCCATCATTTGGGAGCCTAATTTGACTTAAAATTCCTTTGCTATTTGTGAGTGAGTGTGAAAAGTGAGCAAATGGGAGAAGAAAGCAATGTGAGCTTCCAACTCAAAGTGGAGTCTGCAGATGAGGCAGGCAAAGACGCTTTTGAGTTGGAAACAAGGCACATCTGATATCGAGGTTTGAGAGAATTAATACTGGTTTTCTGTGTGTCATTTCTGTCTCCATCTTTCATATTAAGTTGGAGTTCACCTTCCCTGTAGTTTTTTTCCCGTCAAGCTTTTATTTCTCATCTTGCTGCTACCTGGAAAAATAATTTACATGAAAGGCAAGCTGAAGGACTTTTCTTGGGTATAAGGCTTGTTGTAGTTCCTTACTGTGCCCCTTTGAAGGCATGTCTGCAGTGTGACATTTCAGCAGGAACAGAAGAGCAGCCATGGGATGCTGGCTGGAGAAGGCATTTGGTTTAAGTTCCTTCTGTGCGAAATTTTCTTTTTTTTTTTTTTCTTTTTTTTATTTTCTGGAGAGTAGAATTGTCTCCCAGAGTGGGAAAAGCTCCCTCATTTGGAACACTTAAGAACAGTGAATAAAGCATTAAAAATGAATGATCTGGCTCAGGACTAAGCGGCTTTGTGGGGTTAGAGGCAGAGTGTGGACAAAGTGGCCTAATAGCCTTTTTTTTCAGCTGCGGTTTTCATGGTCCTAAAATACACTTCACTTAAATAATTCACTGCCCCGTGTTCCCAGCTGTCCCTTTCACAGCACACACTTGTACTGTATTAATAAATGACGTTACATTTGTTAAGTCATCTTACTACCAACTCTTTCTTTTACTTTTTCTGTATTTTTTGTGACCTAAGAAGTCCTTTGCAAAAAAATCCTGCTTAATCTTGGAGTTACATGTGTCCCACTGTTTTATAGCCCCACCAAACAATGGAAGGATGGATATTTTTAGTGGCATAAATGCAGAATCATGCACTTGGTGACACATTTAATTTGATCATGGAATATTGGAGACTGCACGCAAATGACACAATTACAGCTTATGCAATTATGTAGTCATTTGTCCATCAAAGTTCCTCACTTGCATGCACAGCGGCACATGTTTGATATAATACACAGTTGTTTATGCTCTGGCTATGAGAAATAGAGTTTAGTTGTAAATATTTGAGATCTGCTTGTATTTATTTTACTTTTGTTTTATTGCCACTTTCTGATTGACAGCTCTTCAGAAAACTGTTTCTCTAGGCTATGTTTGTTTGTATTTTCCAGGTAGAAGTATATACTGTATCTATTAAGACCTTGTGTTGTCTGTCACTTCCATTTTATTCAATCATGTACCTGTCGTTTTAGCTAAAACATGACTTCCATTTTTATGTGGGCTGTTTCTTCTCTTTCTTCCAACATCCCTTGAAAGTTAGCTTTTCTGAAATAATAGACTGCATCTTCAGAACCAGCCTTTAAATCTGTTCCAGCAATCAACTGCAGGTGCAATTTTGTGAGTACAACCAATTGCAGGAGGAAATTATAGAACTTAAAGATCAAGCATCTCCCTGATTTGTAAGCACAAATCGCAAGTATAAATGAAGTCAATGGAAACTGTAAGTGCTCAGAGTTTCTCAGAGCAAGGCTGCTGTTTGCACCCACAAATTAGATGATAAGAAATCAAATCCTACTATTCGCAGTGTCAGTTGATTGCAGGATTGATGTGGGAGCCTGAGATGAAGTCCTCTAAAAATGTGACCCTTGAAGCTTACTTGTGCTTTTCCAATAAATGTGAGATTTGTCATGCACTGTTGGCTAATCTGTCTGATTTGGCATCTTCAGCAGTGGATGGTAACCCTTGATTCATACTTCAAAAGATTCAATTAAAAATTGGGAAACAAAACATAGGGCTGTGGGAATGCAGAGAAGTTGCTTGCAGGAAGCTTAGGGGTGATTTTATAGCATCCAGCCCCGTATATGCTGTTGCCGTAGAGTAAATATCAATTACGAGTTAGCTCACAGGTCCTGGGACAAGAACTGGGCAAGAAACTCACCCCATCCTATGCTTCCTTTCCTTAGCAAGTTTGGATCTCTGGAGTACATGTTCCTCAGGCAAAGCCTGTCTCCCATTACGTCTCTGTACATTCACGGTCCCCGTCTCAGTGTGGCCAGATGGTGACAGAAATTGCAGTGGATTTCTGCATAATCTCTGTGTTTCTTAAAAACGAAGTGTAAAATGCTTTATGTAGTTCCACTGCTGGGTTATAGGTTAAACTCAAATCCGGCTATATTTTTTGTATCATTTGAGCCTCTTACACTTTGGACTAAAAGGTAATCATTTACTACTGGCTATCCAGAATTTTATGTCTATATATATCTCGGGGGTTTCCTAATATACACTTAGTAGTTTGAACTCGACCGTAATTACACCCTTATTATCTTCATAAGCTTTACTTATCTCATTATCAACTCCTTCCTATGTTGGAGGTCAGTAGTGTATCCCTTTTATTAGCCATTTGATCCTTTTACCCAGTAGCTCTGTTCTCATTGATTCACTTACTATATTTCTCTGCAGCTAATATTTCTGACATTTCAGACTGACCTCTCCCCTTGCCTTTTACTCTGTCCAAAGTAATCTCTACCCCTATAGATTCCTAGTTCATTACCGCCTGTTTTAGGAGTACTGGAGGTTGCCATTAAAATCTTTATCATTTTGCCTTTAGAGTTGTGCACTGTTGTGTCACTGCAGTTTTCTGGGGCTGTCTGTCCTTAGCACAGGATGTAGCTGGGGGAGGCTATTGTAACACTTACTATTTGCAAAGAAATAGGTAAAGACTGCCGTGGTGATGACAATAAATAAAAGGAACCCATTCCCATAACCGTAGCAAAACTACTCTGAAATTACCATTCTTACAACACAGTATTTTTGCTCATTCATTTTATATTAGATACCTTTGCTGCTGGATACTACGGGTTTTTTAGAAGTAACATTTATTGATTTTACTCTCCCTTTGAGATAGAATTAACACTTTGGAGGCTTTATTTTCTTATTCCCTTTCCATCATATCGTCATTCACACCTGATCACTTTCAATGTGAATTCTTGTTTATATTTCCGACTGGGATTGTGTCTGCAGACAGGAACTTCTGTGGGGGAAAGACAGTTTAGTTTTGGCAAATCTTCTAACTGCTTTCCCAAAGAAATGATTCCCTGCACACTAACTTGAAGTATCATTAAATTATGCTATTATTTTTTTATATAAAGTATATATAGTTACTTAGGCATTCTGAGTGTACTTCAGCTCTTGGCAGTCTAAAGGGTACAGCTGAATGCATGCTAAGTCTAGCAAGGATAATTATACCAGCCGTGACCTTTTTGAACACGTACTTGGACCAAAGCAGTTTTCAGTCACTTCTGATTGACTAAGAGCTTACTTGAATTTGCTTTCTGTAAACTTCAAATATTACCTTCCTGGTGA
>Ga0065711_1001606_pt1 | contig 41696 bp, 13 predicted proteins | sample Hoacrofraction12_FD_59098 | JGI IMG/M metagenome (GOLD analysis project Ga0065711, IMG submission 59098) | Hoatzin crop microbial communities from Cojedes, Venezuela - Epithelial fraction 12 v2 (version 2) | ecosystem: Host-associated > Birds > Digestive system > Esophagus > Crop | place...
CAGGAAGTTCCGTCTGAACATGAGGAAGAATTTCTTCCCTCTGAGGGTGACGGAGCACTGGAACAGGCTGCCCAGGGAGGTTGTGGAGTCTCCTTCTCTGGAGATGTTCAAGACCCGCCTGGTCCTCTACAACCTGCTATAGGTGACCCTGCTTCGGCAGGAGGGTTGGACTAGATGACCCACAGAGGTCCCTTCCAACCCCTACCATTCTGTGATTCTGTGATTCTGTTTCCCTTTGACACGTTTTTAAAGAATATAGCTGTCCTAGATATGCCTTAAGGAAGAGACTGGTTCAGAGGAAGTACAATGCAGCGACTGTCAATTTCAGAGACATTGATGTCAGCAAGAAGGAGTTAATGTGGGCTTAAATATATCTGAAAGCAAACACACTTAAGGATAATGACAAGTACTTATGCAAATGAACTGCTAATACTCATCCAGCCAGAGGTGATTAAGTCTTTTAGGCCAACTGGAGATTTCACCCAGGAGGGACTATTTGGAAGCTGGTAAAAGACAAAGACTTAAAAAACTTCAGGGGTTATAGCTCTAGTGCTGCACTTCAACCACATTTCTCTGAATTATCTACTCCTTCGTGCCCCTTCCTTTCCCCCAAAAATGAGGTCAGAACTTCAGTTACCTTGTGAATCTTTTAACATACACATTTTAAGGTCTATAAGAGCACAGTAACCTATCCCAAAGAGATATGCTGGTATTAAATAGACTGGAATAATAAGCAGACCTCAGGGATTGTCTAGTCTGATACTTAATTATGTAGACTAGGATCAAGGGGGAAAACGGAGGAATTACATCTGTCTCTAACTCCTACAATATATGTCCACAGAAAACCATTATCGATAAATTTTTATTAAAAGCCTGTCTTTGATGAAGGAAGGCAATATAGGCATGCGTGAAATTTAGTTTTATATAAAATGGTGAAAAGAGGTCTTTAAGCAATGTGAACTACCCTCTCTGAATCAGAGAAAGGGAGAATTATTAGCTACTGGCGTGGCGTTGTAATAGTACATTTTTTATTCCAAATACTTCACTTAGCATATCATTTTTATGTTCTGTTATCATATAGTTGGATGCTATTGGAAGCCAATGAGGTTCCAAATTGCTAATTTTCCCCTTGTCCTTTATTTCATTGTGAAAAAAGCTGTCCTTCCCTGAAGGGAAAGACACAAAGATGCCTCAAATGCAAGCCAGCACGTAAGTAAGTAAGTAGATGAGGCTGGATATTTTTGCGGATATAGAAGACACAATAGGTTTGTAACAAGCATGCATCCTCTATGGATGTATATACATATATAGACATATGTATGTATAGATACATATTTTACTAGAACAAATCATCCAAGTTCTATATTACAGGCTATTTTGCCAAAAATCTTTTCCCATCAAGCAGAAATTGAGTATTTGATACATACAGCTAATCAAAAAGCAATTTGCTGCTCAGAATCATTATTATCTGTTTTGTGCTATAGTGACCAGAATTTCAGAAAAAATAGTTGTACAGGTTTATGATTCAACAGCTTCAGGAAAAAGCCAGTAGTTAACAGATGTTATCAATCACTCCTCAATCTGGTCTTCATAGCTGGCAGAAGAGGATCCAGCTGTTGGAGGTTTTCTGATTAAAAATTCCTTCTTAATAATCTCCCGGTCTTTTGCTTGTGCCCACACATGTTTTATACTTTGCTGTGGGCTTGGGGAAATGAATGGATTAGTAGTATCATGCCTCTGAGTCAGTAAGTTAATTAAAGGTTGCATGTATAAAATGGAATCATGAATTATTTAGTGGATAACAAACATGATCTGAAATTCCATTTACTCACATTTCAAGTCATTTTTTAGTTTCAGAATTCATATACCAAAAACTAATATTTTTGCATATTGCTAAAAGTAAATGTTTGCAGACAACATGTTTGCTAAAGTTTCAACTGGAAGTCTCTTGAGTGCTTTGTGACTTTACATTTGGGATGTTTGCTTTCCTTCCTATTCCCCGTCCCCCTGGAAATTTCAGGCAGTGGTGGGAAGATAGAGAATTGTTTGTCTGGAAGTCAGCACTAAATTTAATGGGACGTGTAGATTTGGACCCAAATTGCATACCTTGTCTTGTTTGGACAATCTCTGTTCAGATTTTGCTATGACTTTATAATATACCACCTAGAATTTCAGAGATCAAAACCTTCCAAATCAGACTCTGAGTTTTACAACACAGAATACATATACAGTCCCTGACCACATCCGTGTTCTTGTTATTTATACATCTAATTAAGGCAACCTTTTTTTTTTCTGTGCAGAACCATGCAGCACAAATTTTTCTGTTGTTTCACTGGGAGTTTTGCAAGCCCATGGTAAGCCTAGACAGAAAATTCTCCTACAAAAGCGTTTAATTTCTTACCATTTAAAAAGCACTATTGACTGTCTTGACTGTAACATATACTTTTCTGCACCTTCATCATCACTTTCAGTATGGAAAGCCCTGTAAATCTGCAAGACTGACTGTCAGCGGTACATTTAACTCATGATGTCCTGATTAGAAACAACTTCAGAATGTTTCTTTTATTTAAAGCCAAAAGAGGCCGTTGATCTATTGTTCATAATGACTGGCATCTATTTGGCATAGGAGAATGAAATGTCTACTTTCTGAATCTGTTTTATGTGATGTACTATTTATTTTAATAACTGAAATCAATGGTAAATATTTATAAAGTATCTGACTGATGTAAGCACTAAACTCCCACAGATTTTCAGTGTGAGCTGGGACTAGGCCCCCTTTGACTGAAGAGGGGATCATGTATTCCGGCTGCACAGCAGATGCTGTCATTCAACTGTAGGATTGAATTTTTCAAAAATCTTGGATTGCCAAAGACTGGGGAGACCACGGTATTTTTTCTTGTTGCTCACACTTTTTTCTAAGTATTGAGAAAGTCTGGCCATGTTTTCTGAATGTTTCAAGTTTCCACATCAAAAGACTTTACTTCTTCAAGAAATTTTAAACTGTGCACTCACTTCTCACTTCTGAAACATTCCTACCCAAGAATGGCAAAAGACTGCAGAGTTCTCTGAGGCCATCCCCAGCACACTTGATTTTGAAAAGAGACTGGAAGGCAGGGTTACACCTTGAAAGCAGCTTTTGAGTTTATAAGGAGTCATTGAAAGATTTCACACAACAACTTGTGTCATCATTTTCTATTGCGATGTGAGGGGTGATCCATTACAAGTCTGGGGCACCAACGGATAAAAGGTACTCCTACACTCAATAGCTCTTCAGTTTAATGGGAATGTCCTATCCTCTTATTATTCTTAAAGATTCAAATGTATGACAGGCTTTTCAGTCTGTGCCTTCAAACATTGCCTTATGATCCTGATCTGCACCTTTTCTTGGAAAAAAATGAACAGGGAGTTAATCTTGTTTTTCTGCATGGATCTAAGAAGTTTCAATAAATAGAGAGCATAAAAATATACGTATAAATTGCACACCCCATAGCTGTACAATCCTTTTCCTAGAGAAAACAAAGACTAAAATATTCATTCTGGAAAAGAGAGGTAAATACTGTGTTAACTAGCAATCAGTTACATGACTGACATTGGTACTTCCAATGTTATAAAATGCCTTATGTAATGATAGAACTTTTCAGCCGAATATGGTTGTGTCCAGGTTGAGTAAAGTCCAGAATTCTTTATTAACTAACATTTTTTTGCAGAAGAAGCATTCCACTTAAAAGATACATACTTGTAGGTTATTAACCTTCTCCCCCTTCCCCTCCCCTCTTCAATCCTGTGAGAATCTACATTGTGTCGAACTGGCAGTATTAGCTGTACAATTCTTTATCAGTATATCTAGAGTACACATGTACTCTCTTCTGTGCTCAGGCATGCATATAAACCATGTGTATTAACCCAAAGCCAAACCCAAAATTTAGTGATGTTTGCATCATTATTATGTCCTTGCTATAAGGGAGATAGCAAAATGTGATTCAGAATTCAATTTTTAATCCCAAATGAGAATGCCATGCAAATTAATGAACATCTTCCTTATTTTTCTGTCCTAATAATGATCTATAAACCTTGTACAGAAAAAGACAGAATCTTAGATCTCTGTCATTTGACACTGAAGCAAAAGTGAGACATAAAATATCCTTTCATGTATAGAGGTGTCTCCTTTGCTTCCAATATTTCCTCTACTACACCATGCTAGAAATGGATCTTTTTTACCTAAACAGATGATTACCTAGATTTTGGGTTTTTATTGCTTATGATCAACCCTCATTGACTCTTCTAATTGTCATACTATGAAAACAATTCAGAACCCTCTTAATAGCAATAGTAAGCATGAAAAGCCCTTATTCTTTCAAAATCAAAATGTTTCTGTAAATTTATTAAAGTTCCTGTAATAACAGAGACTAGCTCATAGGTAATGAACATGTGAACAATTTCTTTTTTTTTTTAACCATTTATGTGCCTCGTCTTGCAGGAAAAATAAGTGTAGGCTGAGTCGAACTTTCAGAAGGTGTAGTTTTTGTCAGCTTTTATTCCTCCAGAGGAAGTATCTGGGGAAAATGGATAATTACAATGCCAATTTTTATTATCAAAATAATGTGCAAAATTATGACCTGATAAATCTGTCCTTGGATGGAGATTCTCATTTTGATAATCCCCCTAAAATGAGTAATAAAGCACCTCTGATAATAATAAACCATTTTTCTTTGACATTTCATGATAAGTGTAACAACAAATAAAGAAGGAACTTCAAAGACTGCTTACTTCAAAAGCTCTGTAAAGTCCATTTGAATAAAATCCACGACTTTCATAAAAGTAGTGTTGAAAATGTCATGAATTAAATTAATGGTCTGCATCTCTTTGCTTCATATTGTCTGTATTTTAATCATAATTTATTCTTCAGCACATCCTGCACGTTGTTGATTGAACAAAATATTAAATCCAGCTGAGCTTTAAGCAATTTTAAAAGGAATGGATGAATATAATTACACATGTTAGTAGTCCTGAATCTGCTTTTTTATTTGCTGCTGTCATATAACAGATCAGTAAGCTTTGCTTTTTATAACTATCATTTATCTTTCACAAAGATTCAAAAAATATCTATTCTATAGCTACATTGTTTCAATTTTCTTACTATAGCTTTATTTTAATGTTCCTGCTGTGCCAGGAAAGGGAACCACTGATGATAAACTTCTATCAAAAAAAAAAATAATCAACTTTTCCTAATTAATTTTTTTTTTTAATATTCCGGTTACAAAGAAAATCTCAGTTGAGAATAGGTAGAATTGACTTTGGAACCGATCTTTTGAGAAGATAGTATGGTTTATTTGATAGTTTTGAAGAGTAATGACAATATAGACTAGAGCATTCATTTCATTAATGTTCTTTTATACTAAATTATTCATGTATGATGGGGCTTTTTTGGTTGAGTTTGTTATGCTCAGAGGAAGAATAAAGTAGCTAGAGTTCTATCCTCAGTCTGACCTTGGTCAATGGTGACTCTGAAAAGGCATACCCTAAGAGTTTGTATTACTTTTGTTACATCACCCTTTGGCATAAAGGAACAAATAATTCTATTATTGAGGCTAAATAAGAGCGAGGCTAACTGAAGTAGGTAATACTTCTTAGGAATTACACAACAGATGAATGCTTCTCAAGCACATCTTTAACATTGTACAAGCATTATAGATGTTCTCTAGAGTAATTTATATGGTTCTAATAACATATATGATTGTAGTATGGTTAAATTTTCTCTGCAAAAACTATGTTCTCCAATGGCATATACTCTAAAATTTTACTGCTTACTCCAGAAACAAGTTGATGAGCACAACAGTTTAGGTTTTCATATTTTTCCACTGAATAATGTGTCACATCTAGGACTAGAAACAAAATAGGGAGTGTCCTTTTTGCTTACTGTTTGCCATCGCAGCTTCAGAACATAGGTAACAGTTTGAAGAAACAACTCTCAGATCTTCAAATAATTTTTCTCCATGCTTGGTTGTTTCAAGACTGAATGGAGCTAGCCTTCTGTGAATGAATACTGTATTAAGGAGTAAATCCTTAACTTGAGGAGCAAGACGTTGTGGGGCATATAGGGGAGATGTGTAAGTTTCCCAATTCTTACAGCTAAGTTCGTATCTCTGTTTTTGTGAATCTTTACTTCTTTCTGTGCTCCCCCACAGTGGAGAAATTTCTTCTTTGTTAGATTGAGCCTAGCGTGACTATAAATCATGTATTGGTATGAATTAGAAACATGCACATGAGGTCCGTTAGTGTAGATATCCTGATCACCAAGGCTTTGTTTTGCCTTGCAATCTATGAATGTCTTGCTTTCTATTCTGGCTCACTACTACACTATAGTGCAGGAAATGCAGTACTGACAACCACAGAAACAGATTTAAAGTGAGTCCCCTTGTATTGTAGCATTATGCACAGCACAGATTGCAAAATTTGCCCTAAGAAGCAGCCTGCCTTAGTGACACGTATTACTACTACTACTCTGCCTACAGGTGCCTTAGCTAACTGTCTAACAATAGCTGATATATGAATATGTAGAGATACAGACATATCAATGGGACAGTTTCTCTCTGTTGTGATTTCAGTAAAAACGAGGTTTTGTCTGTTTCCTCTGCTCAGTTCTGGCTGGCATTAACTTCCACCAAGAAACCGTTGCCTTTTCTGCACGCTCATCTGTCCCAAAACTCTGTGTGTCATCCTCCCTGTCCTTTCTCTTGATACTGTTAAGCCTGTTTTCCCAAGGAAAGAGTCTTATTTGATCTGCCTGTCAGAATGTGGTCTCTTCTCTCTATGCCTGTCCAGGCCCTATAAATTTGGAATTTCAGTCCAATTTGGCAGAGGGCAAAAAATCTTTAACAAATACGTGTTATGAAATTCATTGTGTTCATACCTATCAGAGAGGTCAAAAACGTATCTTTAAAAAATGCATTTCTGAAAGAAAGCATCTGAGCAGTGGACAGATCCCAGTGAAGAGGAAGACAGTGGGAGTGTTTGTTGGTCACCTGGGGAAAAAAGGGATCAAGAGTGCCCTGCGTGGGATGAGGAGGGGGACTCTTTCCTTGGAGTACTGGCTCTGTCACATGTTGGTGAAACTTGTCACAAACCATGGTTGCCAGGGAACCAGTCTTCTTCAGTCATACAACTTCAGGCTCCTCCAGCATTTTCACTGAACATGGAATTGTCTTTACATTTCTATGAGAGTAAGAGCTAGAGGCACCAATTAGCTGAGAGGTCCCAGTGAGCTCCACCGGGACACAGGGGTGAACAACAGCAGAGCAAGCAGGGAGGTGGTGTGACCACCTTAAGCTCTTGACCAAAGTGGGTGAACCACCAGGACTGACTCGCTAAATCACCATGATCGCTGTTTTGCTGCTACTAATGAAAAGCAGATTTCCTGATGCTTCCGAAAATGTTGCTACATGACTTTCTGGAGCTGGTGTACCACTGGCTGTGTGAACTACTAGGCGATATATCAGATGTGTATTATACTCCATTATGTACCTACTAAAATAAAAAGGTAAATTTTTCTTTGTTTGTTTGTTTGTGTAGGAAAAACAAACCCAAGCAGAATTCAGGATTTATTGCTGTATGTATCACTATTATTCACAATTTTCCTCCCTCCTGATCTGTCCGGTTGTTTTCCATGTATTTTTTTCTTGTGTGTCACCGCTGGTGATGGCTTTTTTCTTTGTCAAGCTTTAATACTCTGCAAAGTGCTAAAAATGGAAAGAAAATCTCCCTTGTATAAGAATGCTAGGTCACACTGCATCAAAACTAGTGCTGTGTTATTTTTCAATAGCAGATAAATTGTCTCATGAAGACTGACTGTGTAATTTATCTACCGGGGCACTAGATAATACAACTGCACCCTTTGAGATGATAATTATTGCTGAAGTAATGTTGGACAGATATTTATCTGTGAACATTTATGTTAAGTAACTTGATATTACTGGCCTTTCCCAGAAAGAATTGATATAATAATATAGCATTCCCAGGCTATATTTCAGTTAACAATACTAACTTTACAAAAATTTCTGCAGAAGTTATATTCGGCAACAAAAGTTCCCTTAAGAAACCCCAACCATCTAAACATGGTAACGGAATCCTTGTGTACTTGAACTACAGAGTAACAATATAACCATGCCTACATATTTCTTTGAGATCACATTGGTTTCCTCTTGGGACAGCTGAAAAAGGTCAAGAAGCATAAAGTCGAAGAGGAAATACCAATTAAGGAGCTGATCCCGTATGTCACCAAATAACCTTTTCTATTCTTGTGTGCCTCCTTTAAATTAACATGGTCAGATGTGAACATAAACATGCCCATGTTTTTCTAGTAAGATTGACAGCTTATAATAAGGTTTGTAACACTACAGGTACCCTTTTTGTCTGTGAACTCAGTCAGTACTAAATATTGCTTTGTCTACCATTGAAAAACCCTGTCAGCCTTTTTGTTTAGCCTAAACTCTATTCCAGATATATTCTGGAAGAGATGCAGGGGCAAGAATGGAGTGAAGGATGGTGGTTTGCAGTGTGGATACATACACAGTAAGGAAGTTTCAGATTTCTGAGGCAGTTCTTGGCAAACGCCTTAACCAATATCTCCCGAAACCTTAGAAATATGATAACCTAAATAAAACACTTCAGTTTAGATAATATCAATCCCACACATATCTACATACTGTCATTTTTGGTCTTGGTTTGGTTGGGGTTTTTTTGAAGACAATGTCTCGGTTATGATTTCTCCTTTAATTTTTGGAATATTCTTTGTCTCCATTAATTTAATTTGTTTATATTTTGTGCAAAGCATGTGGGTATAAATGTGAAGCATAGACTCTTAAATGAAAAATTACTTGTAAAGGTAATCCCTAAATTATTTTTATGTTTTTCATTTTACTTTTATATTTGTGTTATGTAGATGCAAGGAACATTTATGTGAAAAGTAAAGTATTTTGTACAGTCAGGTGTTTCAAGTTAAGGATGTCATTAGTTGATGTAATGTACGTATCCTACTTCACAATATTCTACCACCATCAATTTGTGGTCCTTTAAAAAATCACGTGAGAAAACACTGTACACATCTAATGAAGAATGTGCTTTAAAGTGCCAAGGGGGTCATTTTAATACATATCTGTGTTATATAATGCAGAGTTTTGCACCGTACACTGAATTTTTATAAAGCAGGAAGGAATTATAAAATAATGAATTTATTTTCATACTTCATTGGTCATAATTAGGCACACTTTAGATGACTGACATTGGTTTTTCAAGTTTCAAACTGCTCATGTTCACTTTTTATGGGCATTGAATGGAGAGAAAATTAGAAGAAATATGTATTCAGCACAGGAAAGACATGGACCTGTTGGATTGGGTCCAGAGGAGGGCCACAAATATGTTCAGAGTGGTGGAACACCTCTCCTGTGAGAAAAGACTGAGACACTTGGGGCTGTTCAGCCTGGAGAAGAGAAGGCTCTGGGGAGACCTTGTTGCAGCCTTCCAGTACCTGAAGAGGACCTGCTAGAAAGCTGGAGAGAGACATTTTAGAAGGGCATGTTGCAATTGGGCGAGGGGGTAATGGCTTTAAACTGAAAGAGGGTAGATTTAGATTAGTTGTATGAAAGAAAATCTTTGCTATGAGGGTGGTGAGGCACTGGAACAGGTTGCCCAGAGAAGCTGTGGATGTTCCCTCCCTGGGAGTGTTCAAGGCCAAGCTGGACAGGGCTTTGAGCAACCTGATCTGGTGGTAGATGTGCTTTAAAGGTGTCTTCCAGTCCAAACCATTCTATGATTCTTTGATTCCTTGACTTACAATTTATAAAGAGATACATGCCAAGAAAACAGAGGGGAAGAGAGAGATTTGTACAAAAACAAATAACCCAGAAATGGAGGAATGGCCCTTGAGTAAAAGTAGCAGAATTGCATTCTTGAGTCTCAGATTATTATAGATAGGCAAATCTTGATTTTTGAAACTGCTTCTACTGTAAGGATGAGTGTTGAACTCTTAAATGACGTAAAATGTCTTATTATATTTACTTTATACTGGAAAGTTTTGGTGTTCTTTTCTCACGTAACTGAAATGTGAGGAGAAATCTCAGCCTGAATTGATGTAAATTGTGTGTGAGTAAGCAAAAACAAGAGGTTTTCAGATTCCAGTTTACAAGCTGAATAGCCTAAATACGAGCCAGATTATTACTTTGTGTTGAGCCATCTCTGCAAAATGTACAGCAAAGCTGTAATATGTTCTTGTCGCCCATGCTAGTTTAATCTCCAACATGAATCTTAAAATAATGTTAGCCATAGTTAAGGAGTGTATACCATCATCTATGTGAACCTTCTGTTTATGAGTAAACGTCTATCTAAATAAAGCAATTAAAACTTCCTTAGCTTAGAGCTGTGTTGTCACTATTACCTTTACTTAGATATAGGAATTGGTGTAAAAATATTGCCTTATTAGGTGATGATAAATATGATTTGCATGCCTTTCCCAGGTTCTATACCATTGAATATCATCAAGGTCAACAAGGACTGCGATAATATGTTCTTTCAAAAGATGAAGGCTTAATTATTTTAAACAGAAATAATATTCATAATAGGATGCTTTGCACTATTGACTATTCTAGACTTTTAATAATAAGACTTAAAAACTAGAAATACATTATAATAATTGAATGAAATATTAACTCTCAGATGGAACTGTGACAGTGGACAGAAAACAGAAACAGGCAGAGAAATTAAATAGGTGGAAGGGTAGCATGGCGAATGGGTACCAAAGTGGCCTGTGGGAGTAGGAGACATGCTCTTGTGGCCCTGGGAACCTTTTCTGTCTCTGCACTGCTGTGTCACTTCCCACACATGCTTTAGAGCTGTAGAGTTACACAGCTGTCTGCATCATAATTCAAATATGGAGATATACTTTGAGATTTCGTTGGCGATCACAGTAAATAGCTAAGGAAGAGATGCTTAATACACCTGTAATGACCAAAGATTTATAGTTCTCCATAAAGGAAAAATGTTGGTTTCTGATATTCAGAGAATGGAAGAGCAGAGGGCAGTAAAGAAGCCTGGTATGATGTATTGCATACAAAGTGAGCATGCTGGATACACATGTAGTATATTCATTTAATTACTAATATATAAATATATCATGTGTTGGAATGTTACACTTCTAAACTGAAATAATAATGAGAAACTGTAACTGATAAAGGAAAGATCTTTTTAGAGATTTAAGGTTGAAATTGATTTGCTCAGGAGGGATAAAATTCACACTTATTTTATCACTTGTTTTTTTCATGTTCTCTCTCCTTTTAACTGAGCTAAAATATTGGCTTTTTCTAAGTCCAAATTACTTTTTTTTTCTTTTAATTAATTCCCAAGTAACAATTTACAGAAGTGAAAGCTAGGCCCCAGTGAAGCTGAGATTCTAGGAGTATGATTTCAACTGTCATTTTTGTGTTTCAAACCTGATGGAAAACACCATGGCTATGTGTTTATTGCTGAATAAGAAGACAAGGAACAAATCCTTCGTCCCAGTGCTGAGCACACTGGCTGATTCACACTCACACTGCCAAAGACTATGCCCCTGTTAAAATCCCTTCCCAAATAAAAAAAATTTGGGATAGAAAAAACTTAAGTGACACAAGCTGAGGTAGTGAGTAACTTAACTAATGTGGCTAATCAGGGGCTCAGACCTTGACCTCCCCCCAGCCCTCATTCCTTTAGTGGCATAGACGTCACGCAAAATTTCACCTGCTGTGCACTGTGCTTTGGACGTTGCACCGCCATGTACTGGGAGGTTTACGATCGTGTAAATGTGACAGCATTTCTGCACAATTATTCTTTTGACTACGCAAGGACTGAATTTTCCACAGGAGTTAGATGCCTGTTTAGGTGACTTACGTCAGGATGAAATGTTGCAGAGAATAGTCTTCAAATAACATTGCATGCAGGCAAAATGTAATATTGCTATAAGTCTGCTACACACTCTTCCTTAAAGACGAATTATGTACCTTTTTTTTTTTTCTTTTTTGGTGTATGGTAACCATATCTAAAGACAAAAGCAATTGTGTGTTGCCCAGGAGGAAAGTAGGCCTCAAGATGAGTGTAAAATACAAAGGTGAAGACTATTTTAGATTTCTTTTGCTTTGTGACAGTCATTGTCTGGTTTTAGGTTGGATTATTCTTAGTGTATTGTTTAACATTGGCCAGACTTTAAAGTTCCTTTTGATTTTTTCAGAGTTTTAAATCCTGCATGTATGTTAAAGCTCAAGTACATTTACTCAGCTTTGCTATTTAATTCTCCACAACCCCAGGCAAACCCTGAGCATGTCAGATCTGTGACAGAGCAAGGTCTTTGTTGCCATTTAAGTAGATTTTTACCACCTAGAGTTAGGCATAAAGCTTAGGTCCTTGCAGTCATGCTCTGATGGTGACTTTATATACCAAATCCCTATGTCAAGATATTATATTCCTAACCACACTCTTGGAATTGCAATTCTAGCAAATATAAAGCAATTTAAAATCTTAGACAATCTATACTTACTTAGATCTAATTGCAGTATCAGTGTGTCCAGTATTCCCTCAGATATACCTTTTCTTTTTCCTTTACAAGCAAGTGCAGGTTTACTGCTGTTTATGCCTGTGGAGATGAGATTCGTTAAGTTCTCATGGGTGAAAGGAAGGACAAGGGTTTCAGATCTCAGAACGGGCTGGCTGGCCACAATAACAGGACTCGGTGAGGTGACCTGATACCCAGGCAAGCAGATTTTGTGCAAATGCAGCCCTTTGAACAGAGTCTTCTTCATGATAAATTAAAAAATTAAAAAAAAATATTTTCAAATCCACTGTCCTGTAGGATCCCCTTTCTGCTAACAGAACAGCTATCAGTTTGACTAGTTCTGTGTGTTATCTGATACAACCTTCTCCCCCCAAACCACTGTGCTGTTACCCTGTTAGAAACACAATAGATTCGCTTTCTTTTCCAAATGACATAACTAATCAGATTCTGAGGAGAAAAAATTAAGACAGTTAACACGTATTCATTACCTTGAGTGTTGTGCAGGCTGCATTTTTTTCCTCACAAGATTGATTAATTAAATATTTATGAAAGAGAAACACCTGGCACACTTCCATAAACAAATAGGTCTCCTGTGGGTTTGCAACAGCTGAGAGTTTTGAGGGACCACAGGGATCTCAGGGTAAAGACTTCCTCACAGCTTGAGTTCTTATACATTGCTGTTTCTCATAAATATGCAACAACACACAAATAATTTCTATTTTGAAGACAGAAAGTGCAATATCAACAGATGAAATCCAAAAGACAGGCAAAGAGAAAGGTAAAGATTAAGCAGAACAGAGATACCGTATGTGGGGAAAATGGCTCATTTTTATTATCTAAGAAAGGTCTAACGCTAAGGAGGCTCAAACAACTGAGGCCCCTTTTTTAAGGTAATTGTCTAGGGCTGCTAGTTAAATAGTGAAAGCCATAGACTGAAGAGGTCTGTTGAAATCTGAGGGCAAGGGTTAAGAAATTATGCATGACACCTAGAAGTGGGAAATTCATTCTGTTCACTGTTTCAGCTGCTCTTCCAGATGGATCTGCTTTGTAGACACTTCCCTGATTCTTCATCTTCAGTGGAATGTTTTCACTGGTATGTCACTGCTTTAAAAAATAAAAATAATTCTGCCACTGACTTCAGCTACAATTTAGCTGGCGTGATTGCTTTTATCGACCACTGCTTTACTGTGGCCACTTTCCTGCAACTGATTGTTTTAGTTCTTGGGAGTGGAAGTAATGTAGCTGTTAGTGTCAAATTCTTGTGCAATATCTTTTACATGTGCTTACATGCCATGTGCTTTCTGTGTGTTGTATTATACTCCATTGTACTCCAGCTACGATTTTTTTGGTTGGGAAACTTCAGAAACCGGCCAGCTGCACTGAAGATTCAGTCTACGTGGGAAATCATCAAGGCATATTGTCTTGGGTTTCTGAGGCCAAGATGTAATACTAGTTGTTCTGATGAGAGTTTCTGATATTGGTCAGATGTTAATTTATTTCTCAAGTTCAGACACAGCAAATTATATAGGTTTGAAAATTTTTAAAATGCAGTTTTTTAAAAACTCTTGAATTTGGTTTTGTTCTTTACAAAAGCTGGATGAATATTTAAACAAATCTTTTGTCATTTGGCATTTTTAAATTCTGAAACAGAAAACATCATTTATGAAAGAAAAAGGTGTTACTGGAAGTTGAAATGGTTAATCATTAGACTAAGACAGATCAAACTTTGGAGGTTTTTTGATGTGTTGGTTTGTTTTTTGGGGTTTTTTGGTCAAGAGATTTTCTTCCAGACAGTATATTGTGTTTGAATGGAATATTTCTGAGCTGTGAATTGTTTCAAGGATTAGAACTGAGAGGATCATATGCATGTCAGTCTATTAATAAAAAGTGAAGGCTTTTTGATGTTGTTCTGCAAACACAATTGGTTTATTGTGATAAAGTCTGGTGATGTGTATAATAATGTAGAGATGAAGCAGCATTTTATTTAGTATTAAGAGTAGGTAGTACTTTGTCTTCTAGGTATTCTCTGTAAGGTGAAATGGTTTTGTTGCTAACCCTATGAAATTTAGTCAAAAAGCTTCTTAAATAAATAGAATCTTTTTAATGATCTGCAGTATATCAGAGATGAGGTTTTACATGCATTTACTTGTACTGTGCATACATCCACTGTATGAGTTTTTGGGGAAGGTTTACCCATACAGAATGCAGAATCATCTTTTACATGCCACCAATTTGTGCCATGTTAATCTCTCTTTTTAATTAGTTTCATGTGTTTTTTCCAGAAATAATAAGCATTAATATGTAGTATATCTTGATGTAATACATTTTCAAAGCATTGTTACAAAGACTTATTTAATCTAGAGCAGACTTCTTGCATATCTGTAGTTTCCTTTGGCTTTCTCTAGGCATATATAACAGTATAATGCATTCCAGGTTTAACCTGTTTCTTTAATGAAGGTGTTGAGCCTACATTCTGTAAAAATCTAAAATCATTTTTTGAAGTTAATGTGAATACTAGATGTCTGAGGATTGGAGAATTCAATCCCTAACTGTCAAAAATTTATTGTAATTGTATATGGTGAAAGTCTTTAATGTCCTGACTGGAAAGAATATTAATACTGAGTGCTAGCAGATATATCTTGGTTTAATAAAATGTCTTTATTTCCTGCTAACAGAAAACGATCACAGGATTGTTTAAAAAGGATGAACCATTGAAATCACCTTGTTAGATATAAATACTTAATAACATCCATTATAATGAGATAAAAAGTGATGGTTGCAAGGTCAAGTGTGAGGAGAGAGTTCAAAGACAGTGTACACCCTTCAACATAATACAACCTAGCTTTAAATGGGAGAGAGGAAATGCATTGCTTGATGAGAAGAAAGGCCTCATGTAAGCTTGATAAATATTCGGGGTTTGTGTGTAATGAGAAATGGAATCTGATGAATGAAATGTCATAGTAAAATCATTTTAATCAATAATGGAATGTGACATTATTCAGACCATAGTAATATGTCTTCTCCTCTTCGTTCTTTCCCAGTGGTATGCTTTTCTTCCATTTTCTTTTTTTAAATAGTTTTTGGATTTTGGTTTTTTTTTTTCTGTTAACTTGAGATTGGTTATGCTAATGTAATGTTGTTGCAAACTTTCTTCTCCAGCTAAAATATGGAATGTGTAATTTCACAATTCTAGGCATAAACCTAGGGAAACAGATGTAGTACATGAAACCACAGCATTTTCTAGGAATATTTATGTATTCAAAAACATAATTTGCCTCCTTCCCCCCCCCCGATACTTTTAAATATGAAATTGGTGCTGGATTACAGTAGATGTTGTGTGTGCAGGGAATGCCTATTCAGACTCTTGGGTAATGTAATAATGACCTCAGTGTAAATAACAGTGGATAAATTATGTACTATTGCACGCTAGTTGTCATTTACTTCATTGCAATGTTTACTTTAGCACAGTAAAATGAGATCTTTATTTTTCATTATTGAGATCTTGTGTTACTGCAGTAAAAATGATGATTTTGATGATATGCTTTATCATATGCATATGATATGCTTTATCATATCATATAGCATATCAATGATGATAATGCTTTATCATACTTATGGACTGTTTTACCCGAAAATGCTGAAGTTCATTTGGAACATTAAGCAGATAGTCTGTCAGTCTACCTTCATAACTTCCTGAACAAACTAACTGAGAGACATCACCGTAACTCCAGGTTTGTTTTTGGCAAAACCAGCACGAAATTCTGTTGACTCCTGCTTTTGGTCCCAAAAGCATCTTACTGTGGACCTTTGTGGACCTTCCAGCTCAGATTTTGGAGTGTACAGGAGACACAAATCTGCATATCACATTCTTTTTCAACTATTTGTAAGCTTTCTGAAAGTCTTGGTGATGAGCAAAAGCAGCCAACCAGGAAGCACTCCGAGGTGAATGAGCCTAATGGAAAAAATTGTTCCTTAACATTGAAAAATTACCATGCCTCTAGACAATCTTAGACATTGATTTTAGAAAAATAGATTGAGACAAAATCTTTCAAGGACCTTTAACTGTTGTCATATGACAACTGTTGTTGTATTTATACTGAAATCAGAGTGGGAGAAGTAATACACAAAAATTCTAAAGCAGGACAGGGAAAACCTTATCCCCCTATTACTATGCTGGGATGTTTGTTTTTAATTTGTCTTCCTATACTTGTTCTTTGCATGTCACCTACCTTCTTCTTAAATTAAAAAAAAAAAAATCTTTCTGCATGGTATATGACCAGCCAAAACCGCTGATAAAGACATCTTACAAATATTTATCTATCTTTTATTTGTTTGATAGTAGCTTATTATTTGGCAATACTTGAATTGATCTTTTTGCTTTACTATAGCAACAACATGGACTGAATATAGTCTATATATTAATATCCAATGTTTATTTTTGTTTGGATCAATTTGGCTTAATGTCATTCATACCATTAACATTTTGCAGAAATAATATTGATGAAAGTTATTGATCCCTCTTGCCGAAGCCATTGTGTCAGTTGTGCTGAAGGCTTACAAATGTTTGATGACACATTTGCCACAACAATTGTTAGATATAGTCTATAGGCTCAACAGAGCCAAACCCAAGTAACCATTGATTGAGACAGTGGTGAATGAAACCCAGATCCAGGATGGAATTTTGAAACACTGGACTTCAGTAAGCAGGCTGCTGACCTCCTCAGGCTCTGTACCTCTTTTTTTGTACGTATTTGCTGTAGAGGGCACAAAAGCATAGGGTTAACCAGGCTCCACATGTATTGGCAGCTCAGGTTTTTAACTTTGTACAAACCCTTCTCTCTCCCTGGGGTTTTGGAAATGAAAGCACCGGAAGCATGATTCTCCTCCCCCTTCTCTTTCTGTCCTCTCCAGCCTAAATTGCCCGACCCGAAGGAAGGACGTCCCACAGTTGATTTCTTTCCCAACCTTCAGTAGTTCCTTTTAGGCTGTGAAAACTTGCCCTTCCGACTCCTACCTGATAAAGCTGTTCTCTCTTTCTGCCCGTGTGCCGGCACTGGAATAGTTGCATTTGCACATGTACATATTTTCTTTTGTTTCCTGAGTACGTAATTTTACATAAACACACAAGCTCAAGAAAAATAAAAGCCCACTTTTACAGGTGTACAACACTGTACAGTGCCCCAAAGGGTTACAATATTATTGTAATTAACTATTTCGCAACAGGGATATTTAAAAATAGGTGACCTTGCTGAAGGTCTCAGTACTCCAGAAACTCAGTTATTGATGACCCTTAAATCAGAGTACATATTGTCATGATATAGCAATACCTATTGCTCAATGCTAGTATTAATTTTTTACTTTGTTATAGGGAGGTAGGCCAGAAAGAAATGAAATAAACATTCATTGTTAGGAGGCAAGTATGATTTCTTCAAGTTCTTTTATTTTTATTACGTGAAAGGTCATTAGTGATGTACTAGAAGGATGAAAGTCAAACTTTAAAATATAATTTGTTCAACTGAAAAATGTTTTTCGTATTATGCATGGCTTTCCTGTTTCAGATGTGGCAGTTTTAGGAAGCACTAAATATAAAGGAGTAATTACAGATTAAGACTTTTTTTTAAAGTTAGTCTGTACAAAAGCTAGAAAGTGTTTGAGAAGAGTGGCTGTACACTATAAATACAGCTTCTAAACACTTGTTTGTGTAGGCGTTGAGTGCTTTTTTTTCCATTTTTTAGTTTTGAAGTCAAAAGCCTTATAAGGGTGCCTGCATAAACATAAATAAGTACATGTACTAAAGAGAAGATAGGCGAATATATTAAGAGAATATATTAAGTAAGTGTCTGTATATGTCTCTGTCAGAATGTTAGGCTTGTGATCTGGTACAATTAGAATTTTCTCCCCATTACGTAATCAAAACAAATCCTTTCTTAAAACTGTGGATGAGTTTAGACAGCTAGTGTGTTCAAGACTGATAATCAGCTATCAGCTGCTAAAGTTTACAGGACTGTATCTGAAAAGTTGCTTGCCTTATTCAAGGTGCTTCAGCCTCTTGAAACAGCTTTTCTGTTGTAATTAAGCGTCTGCAGCCCTACAAAAAAATGCTTTAACTGGAAAGATGTATTGTAACTGTATTCTTTTTTTAAGTAAATGCAAGATAAGTTAGTGTGGCATTGAACTTGTAATGGAAATTTATGGAAGTTTTAGCACAAAATAACAAAACTGCATTGACTGAGCAACGTGAACAGAATTCTAATGTGTGTTAAAGTGCTGGCTGTTAGTTTCAATGAGCATGAAATAACACTCACTTTATAAAGGACATAGTAGTTACTACATACAGGAACTGAAAACTCTCTTCAGCTTCATTATGCAACTTACCATCTGCTCTCAGAAAACTGCTGTCATCTTAGGGGATCAGAGCACAATAATTGCTAGCCAGGGCTATTAGAAATATTTTCAAGATAATTAATAATTCTAAATGCTTAATCCCTATATGAGCTGGATTTATTTTTAAATACTGGTCTGCATATAGGTACTGTTTGGTGAAGTTATCAGAAACAACATCTTGGGTTTTGAAGCTGAAAATGAACCTAAGCGTGCACAAAAATTTTTAATACACCTTGAATAAAGTTGTTATACAAATTTCAAAGATGTATTTGAATGTGGGGGGAATGTTATGTGTCTAACAATTTATTGCTAAGAGTACGTGTTGTCAAGCAAATCAAAGTTGAACTCTGTGACCATTAGCTTTCTTAACATGAAGAATATTCAGATAGGTATCCCCAACAGTTAACATCCATTCAAGGAAGCTAGTCTGAATTAGTCCTGGGAAGAGCCTTTCATTTGTCCCGTTGACAACAGTTGCATCTTGCTAATACCCGTCTGTAGTTGCTTCAGCCTTTAAAGAACAGGATGGAAGCAGAAATGCTTGAGACAATTTCCCTTTCTTGAAATAGATGGTGAGACAGAGAAGTGGCTTACTTGAGAAATGTGAAAGCGCTTCAAGTTTTGAAGGTTAACTGGAGTTGTATGTTATGTTTGAAAAAAATAAACTTTTTTTTTGTCAATAGCAACTTCTGTGTTAATTTTGGGGGTTTTGTTATCTTGGTTCTTCAGAAACCAAAATAGTATCAAAAGTAGTGTGATAACACCAGTTGGTTGTACTCCTGAAAGAAACGTACAGCTGGCTTCAGAGGCCTGTGTCAGAGCAGTCCCTCACCTAAATTTGGCCAGCTGCTAATCAAACTTTCTCAGTGACAATATAATAATAAAAGAGCCCATTTTGGGTTCTTTAATTTTTCAGTGTGTTTATGGTGAGATTAAAATATTGAAGATGGGCCAACAAGTGTCAGTGCCTAAGATACCAAAAGCAGTGTTAAAGCCTGATGGATATCTGGTAACACGTTATTGCTCTCTATTATCCGCTCTTGGCTAGATGAGTGATTTGTTCTTGGCTTCAAAATAAATAACACAGAGGATCCAATGAGGCTATCTCACAGTTCCTGAATCTAACTTGAAACTGTGATGAACACAGATATTACTAGATGATGTTGTTCTTTTTTAAGCAACAATAAATACGGCAGTAGTACAATTTGATGCCTCTTGTTGTTGAAAGTGGAGCAGTTTCCTTCCACCAAGCACGAGTACTAAAAAAAAGTAGAGCTAAAGTATTTTTCAGCTTAAGTATGATATTTTTCAAACCTCAGAATTACTCCTTCTTTCAAAACTTTCTGTTATTTTTAACAATGAAAACATTGCTTTGAACAGAATATAGTTTCTTCTCACATGACTACTAAAAATCAGTTACTTGCACTGTTCTATATGCCTGTTTTTTCCTCTCATATTCCTGAATGTTACAAGATCTATTCTGATTTATACGCTTACTTAACATCAGTGATATAAAAGAAGCTTTCAGACTGTTTTGTTCCCCAACCCACAAATAGATAACATATGATAATGTTTGCCTTTGAGACAGCTTTTTGATTAACGAGTGGAATTAGCAGATAGAATAGGCTGCTGATTCAAAGACTAACCAGACTCTTTAGATAAAATCCAATTGCTCAGTTTCTTTGTCTCACCTGTCCTTTGATATTTGTTTACAGATGGGCAAGTAAATTACTATACCATAGGTTAAGGAAAGAACATAAAACCCCCAAAATTAGTATGGTACTTGGATACAGTGCCCCCCCCCCAAAAAAAAAAAAAATTGTCCTGACGTTTTTGGCCAACTATGTTTCTGCTCAAAACGTTTGTTTCTCTTTTTGAACGGGATTGAAGGCACGGGAGGGCAATTTGCCTTAAGGAGTAGCACACTTCATCCAATAATTTCCAGAGAAGATTTCTGATGTTAAGGATTCTAAAAATATATCTTCCCTTTTGGTTATGAATATGTATCTTTTAGAAGGGCCAAATATTTAGTATTATCATTTAATATCTTCATAACACTCTAAATTACCCTTCAGAGGTTAGAAAGGAGGTCCAGCTTAGCTAAAATTATAAGTCTATATATTTAACATAAATATAAGCTAATCACCAAGATTAAGAAGTCAGTATCTGTTAGGAGTTAAAACCAAGTGATGTTAATGTTCAAAAAACTCCATTATGTCTTGCACAAACAATGTAGGCAATTCCATCCCAGGGAGCTCTTCTTGGGTATTACGGGTAATCTACTCTCTACAGAACTGAACAGCCCAATATGGGGAGACATCTTTATATACAAGATGTATCACATACAAAAGCATGCTATCTGCTTTTTTTTTCCTTGTAATGTCAGATTTAGTTCTGTTTCTTTTACATACATAATACAGATATTGTAATTAGTACACTGAGAGACTGATAAAACTAAGCTGATATGAAAGACCCTTTGCCGTTTTTCTGAACAAAATCCCAATTTCATGAGAATTTAGAGAGAATTTATGACTGAGAGAAGAACATGACCTGGGAACAACCCGTATTTAAAAATAACTCTCTAAAAATAGGATTGGATGCTAGTCATGATTAATAGGAGGAGTAAGGGGATATCATGTCATACAACTCTGAGCATCTTGCAACAGGCTTTAGAAAATGTTACTTCTTTTAGCAAATTTTTGATAAGTTAATGCTTTAAAGCCTTTCAGCTACTTTGCATATGAACCACAAGTGTTTCTTTTGTGTTCACTTTGAAAAATGAATTTGAATCTGGATCCACTAAGCTTAAGTGAACTTGCACACATGTGGAGCTGTTGAAATGAAGCATCACTTTCTGAATGAAACTGCCAGATTCTGAGATAATTTGGAGTTTGGAAGAGAGTCAGAAGCTGGAAATAGATTTACAGGAAGTAAAGAAAGGATGTAGAAATAATGATATAAAAAATCACCAACAATTTCAATTTGGCTAGCACTTGAATTAAAGCGCACAAAAGACAATATAGGGAAAGATGATTTCTTAAGCCCTCCCACTGCCCCCAACCGTAAAAGTGATACTGGTGTGTGACCCCTGCCTCCCTACTGCCTTACCTGTGTTATTTATTGTGATACCTATGAGGGAAGATTCTTGGTTCATGGGAAATGTCTGTTTTGTCAATGTGTTTTTTAGACCTGATTTCTGTTTTCAGGAGAAGTTTGAAAGATGCTCATCTTCCTTTAACATCAGAAAACCTTCTAACTGATGTAACAGTATGTAAATACTAAATTTTCAGAGGGTATATGTACACAAAATCAGGCCCTGAAGTTGGATTTTTTCTTTTAAATGTAAGATTTGAAGTAGAGATGCAAAGTAAACCATTCCCACTGCCTAATTTCTTCTCACGGTTTCTCCCAAATGGTGGAACTTTCAAATAGAGAATATTTCTTACCACAAATATTTCACAAATTCATATGGTTAGCTTCACATTTTCAAAATAGAAAGTAGTCAGGACCATAGAATCAGGTCTCTGTCTCTCCTTCTGCTGTTCAAGAAATTTGGTGGATTTAATTTTCATGTTTGCAATCTGTTTCCTTTCTTGACAAACTTTATAGAAGTGTTTCTTATGTGAATAATTTACTAAAATAAAATTATCCTGTTTGATATAGCTCCCAAGACTTAGTATAAATTTTGCTTTAAATGGGTGGAATGCTGGATTCCCGCAGATTCCTTTGTCTTGGGAAAGTCTGAATCCCCGTTAAGGGAAGAGTTGTGGGTGGCCCCACTCCCGACACACCATCCTGCTTGTGTGGAGTCCTTACCCCAGAAAGATGGGTATAACAGGGAGAAAGTTCCTTGCATTCAGAGGAAATAGATGGTGCAATCTGTCTGTTGGCTGGTTTCCTTGCTTACAATACAACTTTCAACATGGTAATGAAAATTCTTGTTTTCGCTATAGCAGAAATTTTAAATGGAGTATTTTGCACCACAGCACAAAGTGGGAGAAAATCTGTTCCTCATAAAACTCAGAAAATTTTAAGTGACTTAGCTGAACTGTTTTCGTGGAATCATAGATTTATTATTCCTGTCAGAGTGAGCAATTTGATAATGCTGACAACTTCCTGCAATGCAGAGGCTATATAATTTCACAGAGGAATTTTTTCATCAGACCAATAACTTCCTGTGCAGTCCAAGTGTATCCACAAGAAGGTAATGACTCTGGGGATTTCAGCTGCTGTTGTGCCCCTAGGAAATTGTTTACTGCGATTTTTAACTGTTTTAGAAACTGAGTTTATCTAATTTTTCAGCTTGCAGCTGTTGGATCTCTGCTAGCTTTGTATTTCAGATTGAAAACCTTTGTGGTAGCAGAAGGATTGTATTCCCTCCACCCACTAGTGATAACAGGGAAAGAACAGTCAGGATTTGGGGACTGAATCTGTTCCACTAGTGTGCAGCATGGGGAATCAGGAAGGACTGCTTAATAAAGATGAGTGGTTTGTTAAACTTTCATACCTTTGGTATACATTTTATTCTTTGTTAGGGAATGAGAGATGTGCATCTTTTTACTGATATGTTTATAAAAGAGTTTCAAATATTTGCTGAATGGATGGTCTTTGTAAGCAGTAGCATATGGAAAGGGTAGGTAGATGGTGTAAGGAGAATTGTTAGTACCTGTTAATGACTCGAAATTCATTACTGTTTTATAACACATAGGCAATGGAGAAATACCCTGCCTGAAAATTAGAACAAAATTTGGCTAATGCTCTGTGATAACCACTTGATGCCACAGCCACCAGACAACAGTAATGGTACAAGAATTACTGATGTTTCTGTCTTCTCTGAAGGCAAAACAAGTATTTTCTCCCAAATCGGGTCACGTTCATTATGAAAACAGAGAACTTGTGCTGCAGCCGTTATTCTAATGAGATCTGCCTGTAAAGTTGCTTTTCTGTTGTTGTAACCGTGTCTTGGCTCAGAAGTTTGCAAAAATCACACACCCAAAAGAAGTAAAAAAGTTATCAGAAGATGGGAGGAGATACTGCTAGGAAGGAAACACTTTGAGGAGCTAATCCAATGCCAACACGTCTGTTAAAATGCTGTTAATTTTAGGACAACGCTTATCAGAAAGCAAAGAGAGTAATTTCAGCAGGTGGTGTGAGATTTTTTTTTTTTTTAGCACCTTTGTCAAAACTTTGTTATATTTTATTAGGTAAGAGCTACCTTAAAATACATACTCTGGGCCTTGAACTCACGTATAGATATTCCCAAACAAGAAAAAGTAGAATTAATGTAATTTGCAAGCAGTAATCATTTCAGCAAAGGACAAAAAGGCAAGCATCCATGTGTTATGTTGAAAACTTCTCTGTTTTAGTCCTGTGTGCTTGGTGATATCTGTGAAGGCCAATGAACGATTTTTCAGCTGTGGGCAAAGAGAATCTGCAAGGATAGTTGCAGGCAGCCACTCCTCCACTCCTCTCACAAGCTGCGTTTCAGCACTGAACTGTGTAGATTTACACCAGATCTGGCTGGCTTCCCAGACTGGTGCTGTAAGCTCTTTAAAGGAAAACTTCACAGTATTCACAGGAGCACATATACTGAAGAGCCTGAATGTATGTGCGAGCATATGTTTTTGGTAGCTTTCGCAGGTTACATGGAAGCAAGTGCTTTTTCTCATTTTTACAGGTGAGGAGTTAGTGTACCTTAGAAGATGAGATGGTTGGACATTTGCCTTGCCTATGCTACAGGCTTTCATAGAAGTCTGTATCCTTCCATATAGGTCTGCCCCAAACACACAGAGGTTTAGACCCACTCCCGAGCGAATACAAATAATTTATCTCACAGCCAGGAACAGATCCAAGATCTCTTAATTTCTATTCTGCATTATTAATGTCTTGCAGATATCTGTCATGTCAAACTTTCCAGGAAGCCCAGGAGTTGGGTTTGGTTTTTAATAGCAGCTATTACTCTGATTTCTTAGAATTAGCTTTAATTATTTTAGAAGAGCTGTACAGCAATCTGAAATGTCATCCTAATGCAATATTTTGATATAGCTCTCTCGTGGCATATATGTTAACTCTTAGTTGCAGGCCCAAGCAAGAACAGCCCAAAAATAAATAAACAGAAGAGTGAAAGAACAATAAAGAACATTTATGTTCTTTCGCATAGTACTAATTTCAGCTTTGTTTCTTGGGTGTTCTCAGTTAACTTCCCTTCTGTTCTGATTTCCAGGAATAAATGATGATAACTCTTTGTCCTGAGAACAAAGTAAAGTGTCTTTCTTAGTTTTCTACAAGCAGTTAGCATTTCTTCAAATCATGTTTTAGTAATAGAGAATTATTAATGTAATGTAAGAAGTCTGAAGGCTAAAAGCATATGCATCTTTATTTTACTATGTATTCATCTACCCTGGCTCCATATACTTATGCTTGAATTATGCATCTGAGTTTATTTCTACTTTGAAAGTAAAAAAAAAAATTAAAAATCATAATCTTGAATTAACTTTCTATGTAAGGTGGCAATCATACTTGTAAAATGGTACATACAATTATTTGCCATGAGAAAATACTGAGACAGACATACAAATGAAAAAATAACACGTTCACTCTTGCGTGGAGCAATACATGTAACTTAATGAGAATCTTTAATTTATGCCGAAATGCATTTGGTCACTGAATACACTGTGAATTAAAACTCACTTATCTATAGGCTTGATATGTACACTTATATCATTCATATCACATTGCAAGAACTTTTCTTGGAGTGACAAATGCGTAAGCACATACACGCAAGTGAAAGTAAAATGCATTGCAAAACTAATTTCCTTTGTGTGAGAGGTATGCAGTTGGGACAATAAAACCAGTTTTTTCAAGGCATGTAGCTCATTTCTCCAGTGACAACTGGGAAGACACCTTTTATCTCCTATAAAAACTGATTGATTTCTACTTTGGTGCTCTGCACCACAGGCTTCTGCTGAAAATTAGTTCTCACTTGTAACGTTTTCAACCCAACGGTGTTCGCCCTTGAAATCAGCCTATTGTATACAAGTATTTTGGATTGAAATACATACGTTTCTTTCAATTTAATGAAAAATTTCGGCCCTCTTGGTTTATTGATAGACTGTCATGCAGGCTTCACAACTCTGCTCATCGATAAGAACACCTACTGATAAATTTTATTAACCTCCCACTTTGAATTGCTAATAAATAATTAAAATAATTACAAAAGGCTATAAAAATGTGTATTTTCAATTTTTCTCTTAGATCCTGCTGATGCTGATTTCACTGCTGCTTTTAGTGATTATTGTATATATAGTACTTTGCCCAAGTCTGCTTGGACAGACCACTGCTTGGGTCCTGAATATTTAGCCTTCTGCAATAGGTGTCACACTAGCTGTTAGCTTTTTCTGTAGTTTTCTGGGGATATAATTAATTCAGGATTCAGTAATTCAGCAAAACCTAGAAAGTGTTCATTACTCAATACGCATTATTTTGTACTATTTATTTCTCTGTTCAGACCAAGTATTTTCTCTCCATTGCACTGATGCAAAGACAATAGCATTGCAGTCTCAGTCATTTATAAAAATGAAACAGCTGGGTAAGATGTCTGGGTTTAGACTCTAATTAATGGTATTGACCTATCTGGAATGTTTCTTAGTTTATATATATTGCAAACTTGCATTTCAAGAATATATACCATTACATTGATCTCTGCTTCTGTAAAAGACACAAGCTGAACTCGGGCTCAGGAAGCTTTTGGGCCCAAAGGAGCTAGGAATGAAAGGCCATTCTCTTTACCCATAAATATACTTAATCCGGGCTTCAGTCTGTTCATACCTTTTGCTATCGGTTAGAGAAATAAGAAAATTAACTCTTATCTCTTTAGATTACGGATGGCTAGGAATTTTAAATGTTATTGTAAGTAATATTACACTTTGTCACTATGGTTTGGAATATCTGCTCTGCAACAGGAAAAATGTGTATCAGTGTCACACCAAAAAGAGTGAACAGCACTTATGTATTAGCTGCTCTTGACTTACTAGATATATCAAGATATGTACCTATTACAAATACATACCTATATTTGTCTTCTTTTATGTAAAATTCTAATCTCAGTTGCATTATACATGAGAGATATTTGGCCTAATCACAACATATTTTTCTTAGAATGGACTCCCTGAAACATGTCCTCTGACATATTATTTTTTTTGCAGGGTGAAGGAGGCACACTTCAAATAAATTACTGCTAAAATATCATGGAATATGTGAGATTAAGCTAGTGTGGAATACAAGAAGGTGCCTTGTGTTATTTAGAAAACAATGATGTAAATAGTAAATGCTATGTAATAACATACAGAGAACTTGGCAGCCTTGTGTATTCTCAAACTTTTCTTTGAAATAATCTTTTTCATCTTTAAGCACATTTTTAAAAGGCTTGGATATAAAAATATTTAATCACTAAGCTTTTATATGGAGTCCAAAGGCTATAAATTCAGAGAAATGGATATGTTGGACAGAATATGTTGAGAATACTTTTGTTAAAATATCCTTGATATATCCTCTGTCCACCCTATCTTATTTTTTCTTTTGAAACTAGCTATTATAGTTTGAATTAATTTCAATTCTAGTTGATTTTCAAAAAGCAGGTCAGTCTTCCAAGATAATATAGGTCTGGGGAAAAAAGTTCCATCTCATTTACATATCTATCTATGCATACAAAAAATGGCTGGAGATGTAAAGGAGGAAATCATATTTTACCAACTCCACTTAAAATGAAATATTGTTGTTAGGTTCAGGTTTGGCTTGCTGACTTCTAACCTAGAGCTCATATTTAATTTTAGTTTATAAACCCTTGAAATAAGGGATTGGGAATGAAAATGGTAAGACACTTTACAGTAGCAGCACAACCAGACACCACTGTAATATTTTATTATGATAACCCATGAAGAGAATTCACTGTTAACTTGGGACCATACATAATAAAACACAAACACAGATAATGACTTTAACTCCTTTGCTTTATAGGGTGGAGATTATAGTAGCAAAGAAAGAGCAGACTGGACTGATTGTCAGAAAATATTTTTTTCCAAATGACCTGGTGACCTATCAATTTAATTTTATTTTGTTTAAATTATATGTACTGAGATTCCAGCCATGAAATTGATTGCATAATGGCACTCCCCCTGAGCCCGGGGGAGCCCTACCGAAGCAGCGATGCTGGAATATGCCCAGGATTTTGTGGGTTTGGAACCGCAAATACCTGCGGAGCTTGCAGCAGTCCCTGCTGCCAAGGAATTTCTGCATCTTGTTCCTATATCTCAGGTTATTTATTAATATTTTACTTCTAGGGATTGTATCTTAAGAAGCATGGATCTCAGTCAGAAATGATCTTTAAAGTAGAATAGCTCCATCAGCCGTTATTGATTCAGTGCTTATCGGGGAGGAACTATAATGTCCAGCGTCATCAGGTGATGAGACAGAAAGGCTGTGCGCTCCTCAATAATGAGCTGTAACAAACTAGAGTTCTTTCTAAGTCTCTTTTCATCTTTTCACGCGTTGTAATGCAGTACCCAAGTCCAGAGGCGATAAGCACACAGATTAGATTGACTGGGCCCACAGTCATTAGAGAAGTATACATTCCCTTGGCCAATTAGAAGGTAGAAGAACATATCCTCTTAACCTGATCTATATTTGATCACCTTTTGGCATCAAAATGGTTCTCGTCATGTGGGTACTGCATTTCTCCATTTGTTAAGAAAGCCAAAAGATTTAAAGCAAGATGTACTGCGGATAACATGAGCTGGGAGAGAACAGACTGTTTCATATGTGAAATTACTGGTCTGTCTCCATTGGAAAGGAGTACTGAAGGTGGAATTCTATTTGTTTGCATGAGATTTTATGTTTAATTTTACTTTTCTTCTCCATATGCTTTTGAATCAAATATTTTGGGTAAGATAACCTATCAGATCTATATTACTTCTGTGTCACTTTCCAGGTGAATTAGCAAAGTCCATCTGAATAGATAGAAATAGTTGTGGCTTTTTTTCCATTCACTGCATTATATCTTTTCCCACCCTATCTTTAAAAAAGTAAACATTTGTCATATGGCAGGAAAAGAGACTAGTAGCGGTTTCAGGGATTTCCTCACAGAGCAAAGCTACAAAGTCTGATTAGCAGCAACACTGATAGCCTTTAAATACAAATATGCAGTGCACTTCTTGAGGCTCGCAGATAAAGCTTGATGTTTTCCAGCCGTCCAGGAAGATTCTCAGATGAGAGGATGAGCAGCTTCTCAATGAGACTACTGAAACTAGGTGACTCCACTGATTAAGGAGATTTATCTAGGTCATTAGTTCAAATCTGATTCATGTTGTACTCTTAAAGCTCTTTTTTGGGCTGTTAGATTAAATAAAGTACTAGCCTGTGTAATTCCTACTGGAAAAACTGCTCAGATCACCAAAAAACCTTCATTTAAAGTTGTTTGGTGAGGAAAATTCAGTAAGCATTTAAACTCAGACCTCAATTTTCCCTCTGATCCCGTCCCTCTGTCAGCCTCCTCACTGCTGTTTGATTTGTTTTTCAGGTATTCTCTCCGCCTTCCAGAACTGTACCCAATAAATCTGTGGTGTTGAAATACTTTGTGATAACATACTGCTTTACCTTTCAGTAAGTGGCAAGACCACCAGATAAAAGCTAATAAAAAGAAAAAATTGCAAGGCCATAAGATTATCAGGAATTATCATACTCATTTTAAAGGTGAAATTACTGAGACTCAGAGGATGAAGAATAGGCAGTTTCTGGTTTTTGTTTGGGTGTGGGTTTGGGGTTTTTATTTTATAGTATATCTGTGATATGTAATGTAGGAAATAATAGTTGTTATTCCCACCATCACAACCACTCAAGAAAACACCCAGTATCTGCTTGGGAATTGGTGTCACACTGGTTGCCTACATCCATCAATTCAAAGGTGAGCAAAATGCTGTAGTAGAAGAAAGGTCTTACCTGAGAGGAGTACCAGGGAAGCTAAGCCCTGTTGCTTTGTACCACTTTCTGTGGTGCTCTGCAANGACTTCGAGCCAGTCTGACGGGACCATCTTCTTTCAGTGTCAGAGGTCTAACTGATGAGGATTTTCTGCTACAACCATTTCCCCTTCCTTTTAACTTCTATATCAGTTCCTTTGTTTTCCATTAACTTAGTCTGGTGAATCAGAACTTCTGTGAAGGATTTTAGCAGCACAGTCGTTGAGCTACTCGGTCTAGTTTTTTGGCATACACTGAAATAAAAAAAACCCACAACAAAACAACTTTTCCAACTTGACGCAGTACAAATGCACAGACCATATGGCATCTTGTCGAACTAACTAGATTTGTTTTAGTTTACAAATACTAACTTAAGTATTAAATGCCAGCATTTTTCTAACGCAAAGAAAAACCAAAATTCCTCCTTCTGCATTATAGGCTTCCTTTTGTTCCCCAATAGGCTGGAAAATTGGGAAAATCTTAGCTTTGCTCATTTTGTCCCATGCTGGGGTGCAGATTCATCTGGCTTTCCCTTCCCTCTTTCCCTTCAAAAGAACTTCTAGTTTCTTGGAAATTTATATATGTAGAGATTTGGATTTTTTATGTGATTTGGACTGGCATCAATTTTAGTTGATATTTTAAGTTTAAATAAGAAAAAATATAAAATGAAGAAATCCTGATTTTAGACCAGTTTGTAAGTCATAATTGAATATTAAGCAGTCACAGAGGATCTTTTCATACATGTGGTTGATCACCTGATTTTTTTATCCTATCTTTTTTTTTTATTCCTGATTCTGGATAGCCTAAGGTATCAGAGAAGGAGACAACTATGTGTGCCAGCCAACTGTGGAGATATTACTACAGTTAAGGCCACAGTTATTAAGGTATTCCTTCTGAAAAATAAAAAAACCTACTATATAGAGTAATTCTGCACAGAATTATTTCGGCACCGTGTGACTATGAGTAATTGTAGTAATTTTTCTTTCCAGTAGTACTCTTAAGGATGTGTTGTCTCGTGCTCAAAACTGTACAGTTGTAGTTTGTTGAACATCATGATACAATTTGATGCTTAAGTAGTTGTAGATATTTCATCTGGCAATCCATAAAGCAAACTAGTAAATTTCACTATTAGCTTGGCTTTTATTTTGACTTATATTAATTTCTCATAAAATATTAGCAATCACCTACATAAGAAATCTGAGGAACCAGCTAAGTGAAAGATGCCCAGCTTCAAAAAGCATACTGTGGATGCTCTGTCGGCATTTGCAGAGATTCAGTAAGGGTTGAAACTTTAAAAATCCCGGATTAAACATAAATGCCAATGTAATATTGGTGACTGACTTCGCAACACTAGATTAGTTTGAATTCTAAAGATCACTTTTAGGTGGCCAGGGATTGCTATGAAAAGAATCCCAATTTTCTCTGTCACATACCTGTTTCAAAAATTATTGTAATTAGCTGCTGGTAAGAAGGAATAACTTCTCTTGTCCCTGATTTTTCTGTGTATCAAAATGATTAGAATCTTTTAGGGCCTTTTTCAGTGATAAACTTATGCTATTATGCATGCAAGCCTGTGACTCCTGACCATCTTATCCCAAGTTGCCTATTTACAATCTTGATGAAACACTGATTAGCTCTGATTAGCTAATGGATCTCTGATTAAAATGTCTAATTAAGACAGTAAGTTATTTTATTCATGCAGTCAAATTAACTTCCTCCCACAAAACCAACATGAAATAGTTGTACATGCTGTGTAAGTACTTGATTCTGGAAGATGCACTGTGATTCTCAAGCAGTGAGAATTTAGAGTATCTAAGTTCATTTCATTAAGTATTGTGAGTTATGCAAGCTTATACCACTTTGATGAAAAGTATTTGTGCAAATAATGTTTTCTTGAAAACACTGGTTTATGTTATAAAGCAATGAATACCTTGCTACTGATGTTTTAATTATCAATTTATGTTGTGTACAGATTTAACCAAGTTGAAAAGATATATCATTGACTATTAACAGAGTAGGTTTACTTCAGAGTTTTTATTGCCAAAGTAGAAATTTTGTAATATTTCTCAAGTGATCATTCAGTAACTTTTACAAATAATGATTTTTGAATGGTCTGCTTACCTTTGGTAATGATACAGTGTGATGAATTCAAATGCACTAATTTCTATGGTTTTTAATGTTTTTTTTAATAGAGTTTAATTTGACTGCCTGAGCCAGTAAGAGTGAATAAAGTGATTGATTGTGCTGTCACAGTTGAAACAAATTAATCTAGGGCAAGATTTACTAAATCAGTGGGACAAGTCTGTCCACAAACTGATGTGTCCAACAACTAAGTTCATATATTATAAAGCTTGCTCTGCATCGTCTATGCCAAGATAGGATCTATATCCAGCTATAGAAATTTTCTTTATTTGATGCTCAGTAGTCATACAGATGGACTGCAAAAGCTATAAACAAACAATTTCCAATTCCCAACAGTTGGGTATGCTTTTAAACAGGTTTCTGGAGATCCATCCTCATCTCTACAAGGACGATGGGAAATAATGGCTCTATGGGAGATGGCAAGAAATCAACTACTTTTCTTAAGAAATGCACAGTTAATTGCACTTCAGAAATGGACTGTGCAAATTTAATGAAGGCTTTAAGGATGTGAATTTACTGTGCAAGTGTGGCAGCCAAATTATCTATCCATGGATTTAGGAGTCCCTTAATACTCATAGAAGTGATAGAACATAATGGCACTGAGGAACTATTAAATCCATCAGGTCAAAAGCAACTTCACATGACAAATTTTACACCTACCTTAAAAATTGTCAGATGTTCCTCCAACATCCTTGCTGCTAGAACAGTTGCTTTTGTTGCTAGTCGAACTGCAACATTCAGAAACTATGCTGTTTCTTAATTTTTGACATATTCTTCATTGTTTGACTTGGATTTGAACAAAAATATAGTCCTGTATGATGACAAGAGAATTCATCAGGAGTTCTCTAATCCACTGGAAACTTTGATTTGACACGGTGAAAGAGAAAATAAAATGGAGGATGAAAAAGTACAGACCCATTAGGAGTTAAGTTCCCTGAAAAGAAGTGGAGTCTAAGGAAAAATAAACCTGTTAACCATGGCACAATAAATTTCGAATGTCCAAAATTTCTTCTGGAAATGAGGAGAAAGAAATGAGAATTCCTGTTAAAACACCATCCTCACTTTTTTCTATTATGTACCTGCTATATATCACTCCTTAGAGACCCATCTACTCCTACTTCATCTGTCTTTCTAGTAACCCTTGTACAGAGTAATGTCACAGAAAGAAATAAAGGGGCAAAGTGGAACACCACTGATAGTGCTGCCCAGGGGTAATTTAGTGGTCCGTGACAATATTCTTGAAAGAAATATATGGATGCCTATTGTGGCAAGGGTATAGAGAGAAACAAATCACTTCAGCATGAGCCATTGGTGTGGGAAGCTTCCAATTCTCCCTCATTACATAAGTTATTAGAAAGCTGAGGCAGGCTCATAGTGATCCTCAGCCTTGTTTTGGATGTTAGTCAAATGATTTAACCTTGTCACCTCCCTTTAACCTTGTATCTCAACCACGGAACATTGACAAGATCAAGGAACATAAAACACTTTGTATGCTTTTGATGGTGGAATGTGATAAAGCAGCAAGTGAATAGTTTTTGCTTTACCTTGGTTCTTTTGTTTTAACTGGATACAATACAATTATCAACTCATAGGGGCTTTGAAGATTTTGAAAAAAGATGTGTATTCAGATATAGGAATAGCTGCTATTAAAAGAATGGGAAATATCTACCAACTAGTAAAAAAAAAAAACCAACAAAAACAAACCACCAAAAAAAACCCACCAAACAAAAACCACAAAAAACCCCCAAACAAAACAAACAAACGCCTCTCCCCCTCCCCCAACATCCTATCAATTGCTAAAGTACTTCCATGAAGTAGGCTATGCCTGAGAAGAAAACAGAAGAAAATCTCAAAAAAAAAAATACCAGATTAAGGAAGATTTAGGTCACATGATTTCAGAAGAAACCAGGTTGACAGGCACAGTCTTTCACTGGACTGAGTATACCAAATGTGAGAGGAAGTCTTTACTAGCATTATAAAGTATCCATAAGACTCTTCCAAATCACACTGGAAAAAGAGTCTGTAAATAGACAGTTGTGTAGGAATTGTTTCTAGCAGACTTTCATTTTAGTGCTGCAAATCTAGCGGGCACCCATGTCAGAGAAAAATACTGAATTAACATTTACTTTGTCCAGCAGTTGGAAGCACCTGCTCAAACAAATCGCTGTGGAAGATACTCATCACAAACTTTGATGTTCTTGTTGTTGTATAATTTCTTATGGGAGATAAGGTTTCATCTTTGTTGCACAAATCGATCCTTCCTAGCTGCTTCCAAAGAAAAGAGGAAAAAATTATGGATTACGTCTCTCTGTAAGCAGTAATTTTTCCTGTGCTGAGGAGTTCATGCAAATTGTATGGTATAGATTACTGTTAGTACACTTTTACAGTTCTCCCTAGTGTTGGAGTAGGTCAAAAATATTTTGTTAGGGACTATCTTTTACAAAACAAATGTTTGAAAAAAACTAAATTGAAGTTAACTCTTTGTCAAATGATGTTAGTTACAGTTTAGCTTATTTCTGCATTCTTTCTCCCATATCATTTTTGTTCACAGCATTTAGAAGGTCTTATAAATACAAATAACAGCTCAAAAAAAAAAAGTAGATTATATATAAGCAAGGTTTGTTAATTTTTCAGCATTACCACTTCAAGGTTCTGGTTTAACACTGGAAAACCCCATTTCTCTGCAGAATGACACAGTGTGTTGAAAATGTGTTTTCCTGAAAAATTACCTGGGCCTTTTGGATGCTGAGTAACACAATTTATCCCAAGCCTTTATTGCAGCATGGCTAGGACTGCATTCTCTCAGTTGTAACTGCTGCTGCAATGTACATGGAACACCCTCATAATGCTTCTTACCAGCACTGTGTCTCAGAGGGAAGATAATTCTCAGTGTCTCCACTAAAACTGGTGTTGCGAATGGTAAGTCACCTCTAGCAGCTGCTGTAGAAGCAGCTATCGAGGATAATTTGCTATTGAAGATAGTATGATGATAAGGCAAGGTCCTTGCCCAAAGATGTATGTGATTTTTCAGGAAGGCTCATTCACCTCTGCTGTCAGTTTGCCTGTTAAATAAGGGATGGAAGGAAAAAATAGGTAGATTTTTCTTTTTTCCTTTTTTTACTTGTTGAAATTTCTATGCTTTCTCTGTTATATAAGCATGTCTATTTTAGGAATGTGTATCCTTAAAAGGTGACTAAAGAATGTTTGAGTATTATTGTAGCTTGATTTTGACAAGCCTTCAATTAAATCAGTGGCTGCAGAGTAAGAGATCTACCAGTATCTACAACATCTCCTTTTTTTATCTTGTCCTTCTTACCCAGCATTATATTTTGTCCTTTGCTGTCAAAATAACCTACCACTCCTCTTGCAGAAGAATTTTACAATCTGTTGAGTAAAACCGAAAGAGAAAAAATGATGCTCAATGGGTAATAAATCCTCCAGGAAAACAGATTTTTTTGATACTCGTGTTGCAGAACTGTGTCTGGGAAAGATCTGCAAGTGGTACTTTAACTGTGTTGTATTGCAAGCCAAAAAAAAAATCTGCATCAGCTTTTCCCGCTTTGCATTAGAGGTGCAAAGAAAGTCAATATTTAAAAGCTAAATACCACTGCAGGCTTCATATCTCTTTTTGTAATCACTTAACCACACAGGTAATGACCCAGAAGAAAAAAATCTATCATGATATTTACCACTTCAGCTGAGTACAATTAAATTATAGAAGTTAATGAGTTTTTTTAGTGACTGAGACTACAAAAAAAATTCCTTCTCCCCCCCGCTTTTTGTTTGATGTTTTTTTGTACAGTCACTGCCCTGAAAACATTAGCTTTGATTTAAAAGGAATACAGATGTTAAGTCTCCTTTCTGCAACGGAAGTACAGATATTCCCCTCCCCTGCTTTGGAATCAAGGTACAGATCCCTGTTCCCTTCTAGTGATGCTCTGTGATGTTAATAATTCCTCCTTCCTGAGATCCTCCAGAACTGCTAGATGATGTCCAGCTCACCTTACAAGGGAAAAAATATGGAAAGTTTGCTTAAAATATATTAAACTATTTTCAATTCCACATATTTCTCACAATTTGAGAGCAATAGAGAGGCATTCAGGAGCTACAAGCTATTAAAAATCAACTGAGAGTTTTCAATAAGCCCTGGTGCTTTGCTGTGTACTGGTGTAAAATGGTCCCTTTCTTCTTCCTCTCAGCCTGCCCCAAGCCCTTCCTGCTGCCCTCGAGCACTTCCCCTTCCTTGGAAACAAGATTATCTGAGCCAAAGCTCTGGGGCTTGGTCTGCCTGCCGGCTTTATGAATCTAGAGACACGCTGTCCTTTAGAAAATGGAGTTGTGCTGCAGGCAGACAGGTGCCTTTTCATGATGATGAAATACGGACAAAGGCCTGATGTTCAATAATAAAGTTATATGGAAATATTTTCGCAGGTTTGATATCTTTGAATTAAAATCTTCCTCAAACTGAAAGAAAAGCAGGTTCCTGGTACTCACTAGCCATTTAGTTAAATGAACAAATCCAAGGAGCTTTCATGGGGAAAAAAAGTCTTTAGTAAAATCTCTTCAATCTACTGTTGCCTCTGTTGTCACGCAAGCAGGGAGGAAACACTTTGCTTTGTAAGAGTTTTGCTGCGTCTGTTGGAACATCATCCTCCTGCGGGAACTCGGGGTTTGGCCTTTGCGCTTCTAATTGACAAATCCTGAGTTCTGTCTACACACTCCCCCTCTCTACGCATTTAAGAAATGTGGAAGATGGGCCCCAATGACATGCAGTATGTTATGCAAATAAGTACGGAGAGAGACAATGTTTCTGTCTGTGTGACTTCTGTGTGTGTATGTGTAGTTATGGAAGTTCGAAAGCCTGCTGGGCAGGTATAGAACTTCCAAAGAGATTTTGTTTGTTTGTTTGTTTTGGGTTTGTTTTGGGTTTTTTTACCCCAGTAACCTCTTTTTCCAAGTGAGATGGATGAAGCCAGATGAATTATTCCATCTAACATCCATGCATTTTCTCAGAAAACAGCAGTAATGCATCTGGACTGTATTATATTTTACCGGGTTTGTTCAGCTACATTTAAGCAATGACAGAAAAAAGACAAGAGTACTCTGCCTTGAAAATATACTCGGGAGAAGGCAAACCGAAGTACTAGGAGACTGGCATATGTCAGACTGTGACTATGTCCTGAACAGGTCTTAAACAGATGGTTTTTCTATAACTTTTGTCTCACAGGACTTTTGTTGAATTGCAAGCTTCTAGAGGAGAACTGCATATCAGAAATGTGTCACGTGGTCTGCTTGTTAACAGAAATGTTTTGGTAAAATACTGTAAAATATTAGCTTCAGATTTGTTGTTGGGAGATTATCAAATCTTTTATAGAGGTTAATCCTGGATTCATTGTAAAGAGAAGAAGGAAGTAATAATAATGATGTGGTATTAATGGTTAGTTTTCAAAATTGGAAGGCAGTTAGACCTGAGGCTTTAAACTTGGCTCCACAACAGACACAGCAAACTAAGTTCATCTATCTTGCAGTTTTGGACGTTAAAGGGTGGATAAAATACTTTCTGCGGAAATCCACAGGTTGTGGACTCATAGTGGAAAAAATTGAGTGTGTTTATAACTTTGTAGAGGCATTTAACTTTCCCATTCCACCATCATTCCACCACGAAAACACATTACAATGCTCACTCAGGGGTGTTGTTTAGCTACAGTACTGGTTTCAAGTGTCAGCTGTATTTTGCCCTTTGACTTTATTTGAGGCCAATTTTTTACCTGTTTATTTCATTCCCTTATTTCTTCCCCAGGAACCTCACCATTACTTTTTCTTCCTCTTGCCTTGGAGCTTCTCCAAAACTTATTAAAATCAGTAGATTTTTTTTTATGCTTGCTACTAAATGAATTCATTTTAAATAGAACTGGAAAAGGTATGAAACTGTCACAACATCATATCAGCTTTACATATTTATGAAGGGACAGTAAACATTATGCATGATAGCTTGTATTCAGTTGTAAATTAGTTCAACTGCAGTTTATTAGCACTGAGCAGTTACTACTGGTCTTTACTCTGTCTTTAGGGATAGAAAATCATGCTCACTATTATTATTCTTGCTCTCCAGCTTGAGTTCTTTGCATGTAATATTATCCCTTCTGGAATTATTTAATTGGATTTTATATGACTGTGAAACTTCAGTAGTACTGTAGAGGTTAAACAAAACTGGAAGTTAGATTTCAGGACAGTAACAGTTGTGTAATACCTGTTTTAACCTGGTGGGTGGTTTTTTTATTACGGAAACTTTCTGGGCAAAACATGCTACATTTTGTAAACTTTAATACTTTAAAACGCACAACTAATTTCATTCCAATAGATAATAGAAACATATATAACAAGAGAGTGTGAAATATTAAGCCTATTCTGGAAACTAAACACTATGAAGCGAATAGATTAAAATTATATTTATCCGTGTGTACAACAAAGATATTTTTCCCAATTTGTACAGGGTAGAACCAGAGCAGTAGATGTTCAGCAGGAGGTAGGAAAACTCTCTTGGGTATTCGGTGTCGTCTCTGGGGGGAACCCAAGAGCTTCTGCTTCAGCCTCCCTCTCTGTGCTTCTCTGCCAAACTTCTCACATCTGTAGCCCATCTTCTTCAAATTACACCAACATCCAGAATATTGCACTTGACCCTGTTTGGCTTGACCTGAAGTCGAGTGGGGTTACAGATCTGTGGTTTTGCCTGGCAGAGGTTCATGCTAATTCTTTGAGTACTTTGGGAACAAGCACATTTGTAACACCTAAATTTCACCTGGAAACTTGAGTCAACTGTGCACATTGAGATGAGAAACTTCCTCTGAGCTGGAGAAATTTCTGAAGCTCAGAAGGTCTCAGCAAGCTCTTGTTCTAAAATAAGAGTAGGCTCCCTTGGTCCATGGGCCTTCTCAGTAAGGAGTGTTGATTAGAATCTCTGTTCGAAATGGAAAGATCCTGAGTTTGTCATGGATTTTAATTTCAAAGCGACCGTTTATGTGCATCTATTCATTTTTCTATGCCCAGACTGATCATCTATATCACAAGATTTCAAGGAAATTTAATTAGTAAAACATCAGTGTTACTTTTTATTTCAAGACAACTGTGTGCTAAAAAATTTTCAGATTTCATAACAATTGGACAGGAGCAACAAGAGAAACAACACTTTTTTTTTCCACAATTCTAATGTTCCACTTTATTAATTAAATGATTATATAATTAATTTTGCTGGGGAAAAGTTATATCTATTTCCATAAAAAAACCCGCACAATATGACGTGGTTCTAGACTTATTGCCACATAGTAAATTGACATTTATATGTTAAAAATCCCATCATTTAATCTTTTCATAATCATGGCTACAGATGTGTCTTTGCTAGTCTGTATTTGAATGCTTTGCATAGGTACAGGTGAGTCTATATAGCATTCTCCCCTATGTGTTTAAGACATTATTAATTTTAATATAGTCTTAAATGTGGCCTTCTGCAATTATTTTTGTAATTCACTTTTATAATTAATATAGAGACCCTGAAGTATGTATTTTGCTGGTCGATGTACTGAATTGTTTGGCAGTAATAATTAATCACTTCACAACAAAATTTTCATGCTTATTTAGAATTTACATTAGTTAAAAATCTTTGAAGGGATTTAAATCATCGTTCAGGATTTTACTAACCTCAGCCTAAGGTCAAGAGAAAAATGCACTTATATGTTTCCACGCATGGTGCAGTTCACTGTGACACTTGTAAAGATCTGGTCCTGGCTGACACCATCTCACTGTACCTGAAATTAGTTTAAACTTGATCAGTCCTCTAGTTCAGAATGCTTATCTGTATCTAATCCATTCTCTTCTTTTCACACATGCACATATATGTACAGTTTCTGCGAGATGGTTTTAACAGCAGGATTTTCCACCAACTTCTATTTAATATAATATTCACACAGGAAAATAATCCCTTACATGATTTATTAGGTATTTCTTGAACAGGAAACCTAGTAAGTATCCAAGTCATCTTCATTTCTTCCTCAAACATGTATTACATCATCCAAATACAACACGTAGTGATTTTCTGAGGAAATAATCCTTTTTGTAGTTGTTGCCTTAATAAGCACATTGCTTTTACTTTTTGACTACTTGATTGGGAGTATACCATCGACACATAAAACGGAAATAGGTTTGTATTTCGTCACCTAAATTTCACATAACAGTGGTTTTGTCTAAGCAGGTGGAGTTTGCCTACAGCAGGCAATTTCAAAGGGGCAGTGTTCATTGAGGATGAGCCCACTCTAATGCCAGTTTTTCTTCTTCCACATACATTTGTGCAGAAGTGAAGGAATGACTGAGCATGTAGGATTTACAGTACTGGTTGTATTAAGAAGCATAGAGTATGGACTGTTAACTCCTGCTGATGGCTTTATAAAGCTGCCATTCTTGCATGTGCTTTCATTGTTTAAGACAGGCTAATCCCAGTATTCTCATCGTTGATTTCACGGGTTGTGGAAGAGGCCAACATCATTAAGACCCAGTCTTACGTGTTGAAAGGAAAGCATCAGCCCCATGGAAACTCCTCTCCCGGAGGACTGAAGAGGCTTGGCACATGCAGTTGATGGAGGCAGGTCTAGAAATTAGTGAAAGTGTTACTCCGAAGAATCACTCTTTCTGGCATGTTTCCACAGTTTCCTAAAGGAAATGCAGTCTAACCAAAGTTAATCCCTTCCCCAATTACCATTGCGCAGCTGAAGCTGTAGCAGATACAAGTAACAGCAGAGCAGTTCCTTTACTCCACAGAGAAAGAGGCTTGGTGTACAGTATATGGAAACCTCAGCAGTTCTGAAAATTCTGTTTACTTTCAAAGTGCTATTATTTGTGATACGAAAATGTGATTCTCCTTTACAAAAGCAGCAGGAAGTATCACAACTTACTTTTCGTGCATGTGATAAAGCATTTTAATGGTAAAGGCTAATAGAAAACACTATTTAAAGGACAAAGTTCTGCCAGGGTGACTCACTTGGAATTGTCCGAGTCATACTGGTAATATCACTGTTGAGAATAATATGCATGTAAGACTTGAATGCCTAAGTTCTTGGCTGATTTTTTTTTTTTTTAGACTAAAAGGGCATTGCTATGGAATTTTTGTAGGGACCTGTGAGCTCTAGCATTTGTTTTGTGTTTCTTTTCTTGTCTCATATGAATTGAAATAAGAACCTAGAATAAGCACTGTTTAATTTTAATGACTTAGTTAAACAAATGCATTTTATCATTTCATCAGGCTGACAGATTTTTTTTTCTCCATCACTGAGCTGTGCAATATAAATATTGGTTTTACAGATAAGAAATTCAATTAGAATTTCAGAGGGGTCAAATTCACTCCCTTTTATAGCAAGTTCTTATTAGCTTGTTTGGGATGATTGGGAGCCTTGATGAAATTAGATAGCCTAACAAAATTAAGGGACATACATAAGGAAAGAGAGCCATGTTTACTCTGATAAAATACAAAAAGCCTTCCTAAAAATTATTCCAGAAGTTTTTGAAAATTCGGGGAATGGAATATTCACAAATATCAGTA
>Ga0065711_1028366_pt1 | contig 41696 bp, 18 predicted proteins | sample Hoacrofraction12_FD_59098 | JGI IMG/M metagenome (GOLD analysis project Ga0065711, IMG submission 59098) | Hoatzin crop microbial communities from Cojedes, Venezuela - Epithelial fraction 12 v2 (version 2) | ecosystem: Host-associated > Birds > Digestive system > Esophagus > Crop | place...
ACTGACCCCTGAGGGACACCACTAGTTACCAGCCTCCAACTAGACTCAGCGCTGCTGATGACAACCCTCTGAGTTCTGCCATTCAGCCAGTTCTCTATCCACTTCACCGACCAATAGTATGTGAATTGTATGACAATAGTATGTGAATTAAACCTGCATATAAATATCCTTTCTACAGCTGAAATTGTTTAAGCTAAAGTAGATAACACAAGAACAGTCTCAGAAAATGTCAAGGAGTCTGAAAGTGAAGCACATTTCTCACCTCTTGGAAGCTGTGGCCGAATATATATTTAAATAGAAGTCCTTGCAATTAGCAGCTCCAGGGCACAGTGACTCTTCTTCCAGGACCTGACTTTTTTGTTGTAATTCTTCCTCAAAGTGGTACTTAACTCTTGCAGAACTACTGCTGTTCTCTGTATTTGCCATCACCTCTTTCACAAGTGTCAACTCTTTAGCATTAGCTACATATTCAGCAGTATTTAAACTTTTACAATATTGATAAGCTTTCTTTGTCAGAACAAATCCAATATAATTTACTCATACAGTGGTCTTTTTCCATTTCTAGTCAGTCACCCTTCCAGTCCACTTGGCAAGCAGTCTTTTTGATCATTAGAAGCTGATACTGGGCATCCAAAGTGGCTACTGCCTGCCTTTATCTGCCAGGCAGTACTCAGAGTCTGATCTAACCTTTGGTGCAAATTAAAGCAGCCTCAGGGCATGCAAATTTATGTTGTCAGGAGTGGTTCCCTGTGGACCTGCTGAAGATCCCTAGGTCCCCATTGTGTTCCAGCTCTGCATCAGATGAATATAAAACTCCTTTTGTGACAACCTGACAAATTTCTCCGAAGAGTCCTTTCTGTGACATAGATGGGATTACATATATGTGTCTCTCTACAGGCAACAGGAATATCCTGTTAAACATGTGACATGGCAACTTGGGCTAGAAAATTAGTCATATGTTGATTAACTTGAATTTCCTAAAGTGCTTTTTCCTGCCACCTTTTAAAATATGTCTAGAAATTATTAGTAGCATGGTAATCAGAACTCTGAATCTTGTAGTGAGTTTTTGTCGGTACTATATCCAGAGAGCAAAAGGCAAAAGCTTATGCTCTGGAATTACTCCATATGGGCACCTAGCACTGAGGCAAAGGTATTGAAAGTCTCTTTTCCAAAAGATTTCTTTTTCTAATTGGATCTGGGAGAATAGCTTCCTGGTTTGAAAGCTAGATACAAGCAGTTTGACAAACCTGTTTTGATTGGTATCAAAACCCAGACCATGTATTTTGAACATGAAGGGATAGAAGAGGTTAGCATGGAAACTTTCAAAATTTTGGGAAAAGACTAAGAATAAATATGAATTTGAGTCATCCCTAGGAAGAATGAGTGACTGAAATGCTGTATGTTAGACTGAGGAAGTGCAGTCGCCCCGTGTGTGAAGCAGCCTTGGTCTCATATCTCTGCTGGCACAGCGATTTGCTGCAAATTGACTTTCCTGATGATGTGTATCCCTATGAGCTGCTTTTCTCACAATACGAGGTATCATTTTATTTTTATCTTCTATGCAAATTTCTGCTTGTCAGTCCCTTGAGTGTGAAGTCAAACAGGAGCTTTGCTGTTCAAATACCTGACTAATGAAAACTCCAGTACTTCCATGAAACCTTCACACCACAAACAATTCAGAGCAAGAAAAGAAAATTTTGAAAAGACACAGACTCTCTTTTCAGAAGGACAGTAGGGGAAAATAAGACGTCACCATAGGAAATGATTAAGGACAGTTGATAAAATAATAATAGCAACTTGTTAGGCAATAAAGAAGTGATTTCTTTCTGTTTGTCTAAGCACAGGCTGTGTCTGCTGTGTCCTATAAAGAGTAGTTGCAAAGGGCATAATTTTAAACTCCAGTCTCCTGAGATATCATTGAAAGTAAGGTTGCATGGTGCCTTACCTTTCACAAAAAAAACATGTGTTTTAAGCAGGGAGCATTGGACTACAGTTGTGCCCCCCCTGAAGCTCACGGAGAAGGGGAGTCAATTGATTTAGCAGGTCAATTTCAGTTCCCAGGAAAGAAGGAGAACAGTCCTCAGTTTTAGTCCCAAGATTTACTGAATATATATGATGCTGTGAGCATGCAACCACCAGCCAGCAGAAAGGCTGCCGTACATGCTGTAGCTGAGAGTCAGGTATGCAGAACACAAAGAAGACAAGAAGGTGCTTTCCTAAGCAAGTAGCCTAGTTCTTTGTGTATATTAATTCTTTCAGGAGCACCAGGGACTTCATTGAGATGACCACGTACAGTGTTGCACTGTATTTATTAAATGCAGATACTGAATTTTTTTGGTATTAAGTGTAGTGGAAAACAGCTGAGGTAGGGAAAAAACTAAGTCCACCTTTGCAACACCTCATTTGCAGTCATTTGTCTGTGACCTGTAGAGCATGGGCTACTCTGTGCTGCTGCTAGTATCTGGCAGTTGTGCAGCTGACAGAGGCAGAATCCCCTTCTTTGTGTGCAATGTGTCTCTCACTTTTAGAAAACACATGCTACCGTATAGTGCATCCTTAAGTGCACGTATTATGTCGAATCAGCAAATCGATTTCTGATTTATTAGACTGCATGATGTAGAGGAGGAAGAAAGGGGGATGAGAACTGTATGGAAAGAAGGAAGATACAGGAGAGTTATTCTCTTATGAGATTCTCGTTAAAACTAATTTATGCTACCAGAAAAGAAGGGTATTTGATTGCAGTCTCAATGCTAGGAAAGCCAAAAGTATTGCCTGGGACAATTTGGGCTAAGCTCCATGTTCATCAGGCTCTATGATGATTTCAATAATCAAACATTCTCATGCAAGAAGATTATGTCTTTCTCGTGCTCTCTAGATTTTAGTTCAGCATCTTCTTAGCTAGCCTATGCCTTGCCTCTGTAACTTATTGTTTCTGCTAGGATAAGGCACTTTTCTTGCCCTCTGTAATGCGTTCAGGTATAGCTTTGATGAAAATGGGCACATCTGAATCCTTGCTTGTTTCTGACTTACTCCCCTGCTTACTGATTTATGTATTCTCCAGTCCTACAGCTGGATCTTCCCAGTTTCTCAGGCATAGAAGTTTCCATGGTAACCTCATGAGCAAAGGTAAAACCATGGTGGAAATCAGCATTGAGCCAACAAGCCACCTAAGTGCAGAAAAACTGCTCCAGTCCAGGTTACAAAATATTCTGGCACTGTAAGTGCAGATCCTGTTCAAGGCTTTCTGAGCTGCGCTTGCACCTTTTGTTCCTTTTCGCTATTGGCCTGCCTCTTCCTCTCTCCAGACCTAATGTGGCACCCTAACTACGTTGTTAGGACATAACAATAAGACTGAACAACAGCTAACTGAATAGCTCTGTCACATATTTTGAAGAATGACAACAGTGGAGGGACAAAAACAGTTCCATGGTTAAGCAGGGTTATCAAGATCAGGGTGTCTGCAACCACTTCTGCAGACAAGCCAGATTATGCTTTTAATAAATACTTAGCCCCATGCTATAAACCCATTTTTTTCCATGTTGCTAGACTTCTTCTGCCAGCTCAAGCAAAATCACCAAGTTCATAGATCACTCTGGTACTCTCCGTCATCTCCAGTCACAGCTTGAGAATGGGAGTTTTATCTTCTTGCCTCTTTCTAGAAAGTACCTAAACTGTGCAGTCTGGTGCTGGTGCAGGAGTGCTTGTGCTTGACTAGGGCAGGAGAGAAAGAAACAGCAGCAGTCCAAGGCTAAGGATGATGCTAAGAGCACATAGGGCTGGAAATGGAAGAGGCAAGCGATTATGTTTATTCCTACAGGGGCACCACCAGCACAGCAGCATCCTGATGAGAGCCTCTCATGCACTAGACACAGAAGCAGGGCTCAGCCCATACTCAGATTTTTTAGAGAATAATTGCATCATCAACAGGAATAGGGAATTTGGCTAAAAATGTTATTGGCTGGCCTGAGAGACTGTAGAAGACTCTCTACTGCTACTGACACAGAGAGAAAAAAAATAGATAGACAGACAGACAGACAGACAGACAGACAGACAGATCGACCGACCTTAAAATAAAACAAAACCCGACTGTATTTAGATGCTCATCCCTGCAAGGAGAAGTTATTGCACAACACAGAGGGCCCCAGCGTCCTTTTTAAGCATCACACATCGATACACCCGACACTACCTCTGCTGAACCGCGATTTGCCAGTTCAGCCGAAGTTTGGACTCTTGCTTCACTTTGAAGCTGATGTTGCAATGCACAGGGTGTGATCATCCTTTCTTTGCTGTAGATAAAAGCACCATCACCTCATAGCAGCATGCAGCGAGAGTCTGAGCCAGAAAGGAGCCAGTGGCTGGTGGTCTTGTTTCCCAGGTCTATGTACTCCTGCTAATAGACTCACTTGATCATCCACTCTTGGCAGATAGCAGTGAACTTTGAACATTTTCTTCTTCGCACACCTCTGTCAGAGCTTGAGGGGAGAGAGCATGTGGATATGAAGCTAATTTCCTCGTGCTTCTGCTCCCAAGGATCACTGTGGGCTAAGCATGCATCCTGCCCAGCACAGTAGGACTTTCCTGATCAAGCATTTTGTTACTGAATGAAGTTTTTTGAAAAATGCTTTGGGCACCCAAAGGGAAGGTGGAATTTATTAAAACAAAAACCAGCCCAGATTGTCCAAATGAAACATACTAGTAGCTCCCCTCCAGCAGAACCTGACACAGCAACACCATCAATAGCAGAGCAACAAGAAACCAATAATTATTGGCCCGAGTCACAGTGCCAGCAGACCTACTTGTTCAGCCACTAACAGGAAGGCTGAGCTGTGAAGAAACTTGCTGCCTCTTTCCAAAATACGCTTTTTCACAGTTTGGATGCAAGATGGTTTCCTTAAAGCACAATGGGTCTTGATGGAGGTGACTGCAGTTTCACAGGGACAGCAGAGCTGTTCCTGACTTTGGCTTCCTACTGCTTGTCTGTGACTAGTGAGAGCATGTGCAATCAGCGGAAGAGGAACTGTGTTCAAACCTAATCTGATATTTATTCTTTCACGAAACTCAGAGTATTTTCTGCATAGACTTTTACGCTCCTTCTGATTTTATGAGGTCATTCAGCAGCAGTGTTTTCAGGGTTTCTTTTTAAAGATTTTTATCTGCAGGTTTACTAATTCTCTTACGTGATCCGCTTCAACTCACAAATCTAGAGTAATAAACATCACTTAAAGATTAATTTGTGGAACTCTAGGAGACACATGGAGGCATGTAACTCATTTTATCTCTTAATTCTTAGTACTTTGTCTCTATGCTATGCCAAAGAGGAAACCTAGTTGTGGAGCAGGCAGGGATGTCCCTGCAGGCCTGAAATATCGCCTTCCCTTCCCCTGCAGGGCTGGGTAGTAGTTACCAGCAGACATCACCAACAGGCACGCCTAGTTTTTGAAGATCGCCTTTGTTGTGGGAGCAAATTATGAAGCTAAAAAAGACCAGTTTTCCTGGTCGGGAAGGTACTGCTAGGAAAAAAGCCCTCACCAAACTGTGAAAGAAGTACTTTGGCCTGATTTCTTAATACAATAGTGTTTCTTCAGGTGCACAAACTGGCTAAAGAGCTCTGAAGAGTGATGGAGTGTTAATAACTTTTAAACCTATTCATCACTGGACCTGCTTTTTCCAGAAAAGGAGCGCTCTGACAGTGATCACATTCTGCAATGTTCGTGAAAATATCTGACCACACGAGAGAGAAGCGGTGAGAAAGACTTGCTGTGGTCAGTGGGGGGGAAGTCTGGAGCAGAAGCCCTGACACAAAAGTGTATATATAGTGAAAGAAAATGGTGTCTCTGAGGCGTTATCTGACTGCTTTGTTATTCATTGGTTCCATCCTACTGATGCGTAATGAATTTGCTCTGCATTTGGTATTACCACACAACGAACACAATGAAGAATGACTAATGTACTAAGATGCAAACTTGTGTCTCCATCTGCCAGGAATTAGCCACCAGAAAAGACAACTGTTTTTGCATTGAATGCTAGAACAGCAATTACTTCTTACAATAAGGGCTGGAAAAATCAGGTTGCATTTTGCTCCTTTGATGATTGACATGTTTCTTGCTAACATTGCCCTAATTACTTGACCACAATCTGCATTTTTGTAGCTCTCTTGATCGGTGCCCTTGGACAGTGTCGATAAAAATGTGCAAAACATGGTGTGCTGTAACCTGAAGAGTGCAAAGCAAGGATCTGATTTTAATTATTGTGAGAATAGATTTATCCAGCTGACAGGATGACAGAGGTAGAAACACCAAAAGATCTGCCAGAGAAGCATCCCATTGATGTAGGCGTACATCAGCATACTCCTTTGTTTCTATCGACATTGGTACACTGTGTTGCGTTGGGAATAGGCACGTAACACACTTCAAGGAGCAGGCGTAAATGACCACTGCCTTTTCAGTATGCTTTAAATTTATGTTTGTAAAAAGCAAGTGAAAGAGACTGTCATTCTGGCTGCATCATGTGTAGCAGCACTGGTACGAAATAACAAGCAGCGCTGCAATAGGGAATTCTGCCTACAGACCTGAATTATTCTCCTTGGACACGGTCACCGAAGGTGTCTCTTTCCATATACAGTGTCTCATGGTCACCTGGTCATCTGAAGTAGTGCTTTGTCTTCCAATACTCTCTGGCTGGTTACTAAAATTAAAAAAAACAACGCAGCTTGATGAAGTTCTGCCTCCTCAGGACGTTTCTTGGTCTACTCTGACACGTTCCAGCACTTAACCTCAGCAATGGGAAATGCAAAGCAGTTTGCCAGTGTTGACACAAAAGCTGATTTACATTTAGGGTTGTTTTTTTTTTTTTCTGGCCCCTTCTTGTAGAAGTTTTCTCTAACAGACTGTAAATAAATGTATGTTAGAGCCTATGCTAAAGCTGCCTGAAGGTTGTAGCTGCTCTTGGTGGTAGCAAATGATTTTACTGTTTTTACTCAGTGTTCTTCTAACCTTAACAGCCAATTAAGAGACCACATACTGTACATGCATCAATTTGCAGGATGCTTTTTCAGTGCTTGAATTAGTATGGTATGCAGGAAATGGCTGATGAACAAGTTAATCCATTGGCTAGGCATTACGTTTACATCCATTTCTGCAGCTTTTTGTGGTCACCTTACTGCCTAGAAAGATACGCAGGCCTGAAAGGAAAACCTTCCTTCCGAACTACAGCTCTGACTGCTGTAGCTACTCTCTGCTTCAACAGCTGCAGGAGGAGGTTGTATTCTGTGCCACTGCTACTTATCTTGAAGCCTGCCTAGATTCCACTGATAACTGGGGTGAGGAGCTTGATTTTGCCAACAACAGGGGTTGTTTGGGTTGTGTGCCAGATGTCACAGGCAGAGAATGTTAGCCAGAGGTTTTGTACAGTGCTTATTGCTGTGCAAGAGAAACAGTGGGGACTTGCCCCCAGGAGCTTCCAGTCTAAGACAAATACAGACAGTGCGCTACAAACAAGTGAATAGTTCAAGAAACAGCGGAATTAATAGCACTTGCTTTCCTGAGGAATTTTCTCCAAGCTGATGGATGTAGATAGATGTGGGGGATGTTTGCAATTAAGTGTATTTATAAAGTTTTCTCACCACCTGTATCTTGCTTTGTCATGTTCTTCCTGAGGTCAGTGTCCTTTTAGCAGGGGTTGTGTGCTTTCTCACGCCTGCGCGGCCACTTACTAGAGGCTAACCACCTTTTTGGCTCTCCTGTCAAACTGAAAATGACAATGGAGGCAGAGGTGGTCAGGGAGCCATCCACAGTCCTTATTTCTGCAGAAAACCTAGCTAGGGCAAGTAGTCAGGAAGCATAGGAAATAAATAGATATGTTTGAACTGGGAGCTATAATTGTGGTTTGAATTTTTTTGTTGCTCTCAGCTCCTTTCTGGTCTCTGGGGATCCTTCCATGTTTTCATCAGGCAGAGGCAACTGAAGGAAGCAAAACAAATTAGTCTGTGTTGAATTCTTTGCTATTCTTGTGTAGAAGAGAGTAAGGAATCACAAAAAGTTATTTTCATTTTGATGGGAATTTTCCTGGAAGCAGAATATTGCTTTAAGATTATTCAAATTGAGAGTGTTAAAATGAGCAGTTGCACTGGATTACTTAGAGGCATTAGGGTGAAAGGAGGTTGTCCTTAACTAGCAAGAACTATCATGTGCGATCTCGACTTGTTTTATTGCAAGTAACGGCGCAGACCCGTGCATGGAAGTTGAGGGCTGGTCAGCCAGAGCCAGGATGTCAGAATCTGGGTATAAATCATGTCAGGTAGAAAAGTCAAAAGTGAAAGAAGCAAACAAAATGAATACAAAGCAGGTGGGATTAAGCTGGAAATGGCATTGATGGACTTACTGAATGTAGCTTTGAGGAGGTGTATTCTCTACACATAAAATCCCCCACAGTACGATGTCTGGAAACTTCCCCATCTTCCAGAGTAAGGAGCAGAATGCAGTTTGCACTGACAGCCAGCTGCACAACAATGTGTTTTCACCCTGAAGGTTAGAACTGGGACAGCTTTTATAAAGTCAGAGAAGCCCATTCACACCCAGACACGTGAGCGGTATGGCTGGGGAGGAAGCCAGCTGTCCTTGCTATCGCAAAAGATTAGCCTGGGAAAACGACAGAGAGGCAATAAATGAGCAACCTCTAGTAATATATATTGGCAAGCAATATGCTAAGTTCTTCAACAATGCAATCTGATACTTATCAGGCTGGTGTAAGAATAAAGTTAATCTCTAAAACCTGCTTGTTTTGCCCCTGGTTAAAGCTGGCTCTCTTTGCTACTGACAGAGCAGTGTCATGCACAGCATTCTGGTATCCTGAAGTTAAAAGATGACTAATCTGAAACACATTCAGGATTTGCATTGGAAAAGGAGATGAAAAACAAGGTTTTTATAGATTTTAGCTTGTGCATGCCTATTGGGTGTGCACTATATAAAGCCAGTTTAAAAAAAGATCTAAACAAATATTAATTCCAACCTCCCCTCTTGTTACTTGCAGAGAAAAACATGGCACAGATGCTGTCAGCCTGCAAGTGTCAATGCACAAAGAGTGTCTACACACTACTAAGACAAAGATGTGACAACTGTGTTTACTTGTGCATTTTATTTTAAAATTAATATTCTAAATCATTTTAATATTTTTAAATCATCTTTATTGACCTTGAAGTTTTTTATGATAATAACAAATGATTACAGAGCAAAAATCAGCCTGCTACATTGCAAAATAAATTACTGGATAATTAAAAGCAGACTCTAACCAGATTGTTTGGAGCACATTCTTCACACAGGTGACATATAAATGAGGGCTGAGGTGCTCCATACTGCTTTGTTAGTATAATCTTGTTAGAATGACCATTTTTTTCTTCTTTTTTTGATGGACCTAGGTAGTAGCTGGAAGAAATATTTAAAAGCACAGAGAAAGAGTAGGGATCTGCATTCATACAGGAGAAAGTTTCTTCTTCATCATGATCTCTCTAAAATGTTTCCACTTCATTTGTCTTTCCAAAACATATGCAGGACCTGACTTTTGTAATCTATTGAATTCCCTGAAATGTGAAAGTATGTATCAGCAAGAAAATTCAAGTTCATTCCTGTGGGTCAGCAGTAGCTGGAGAAGGACTGATAATGCTCAGCCTGGGAACAGTCCCTCAGACTTTCATTACAGAGATGTATTGCATTTCAATAGAAGAACCGCAACTTCTAGTAGGTGCTGGTGAGATGTTAACCTCATGAACTCACTCCATCAGGGTTTCAGGTGTAAAGCTCTGAAAGGCCTATTCCCACCTGCCTTGAATGGGCAGCTGCTGCCAATTTCGATGTTCATGTGGCATCCTGGCATTCTCAAATTCCAGTGCTGGAAGACTGGAGGAACTGATTGCCTTGAACATGACATCTTGAACAAACTTCGAAGCTATTACCTTCTCACAGGTACCGCACCAAATGCATTCTGAAATCTATGTACATTTTACATTTTGTTGTTACACTGTAGTTTTCCATAAACTGAAACTGTCTTATAGAATCCTGTCATCTTCGGTGCATTATTAACAGCTCACAAAGTGTTGTCCTCGGTCTGGGGTTTGTTGTCTAGCTGGATAAAATTGAGAAGAAAACAGACTTAGCAGCTCTCCAGTATTTTAGACACTGTAGAAATGGTATTTTTGCATAGACAGTGTAGACAATAGACACAATCACTCCATCACACGTCATTTGGTGTACAGTACAGCTCTAGCTGGTGGAGATTGAGGAATCTTAATACAGGCAATCAAAAAACCCATATCTGAACATGCGATTGCAGCATGAGAGCTCTTGTCCATACATTCAGTTTGCACATGTCTTATCTCCCCAAAACAATGCCTGAGAGACAGGCTTGAGGAACATGTGCTTTCATCAACCAAATCATGAGGCAACCTACTTATCTGGTACATTCTTCAAAAGCACCTCCAATGATGTTTCATTAACCAGTATCACCGTTTGAGAAACTTTGAGAGAAGCCACTGTAAACATCACATGGATATTTGATAGAATTGGGGTATGAGATAGCAAGGCAAACGACAGATGAACAGAATGCAAGTGGTGCAAAGAAATATGACAAGTCTTAAACATACACACCATCTCTCAGCACTGAAAACTGCGTTCCAATACTTCAAGCACAAGACTGAAATGTAACAGTGTATTTGGCCTATGGCCCAGGTCCTTCATCTTTTAGTTAAGTTGGCTTAGCTCCAAGGATTTCATCAGAGTTGTATCAATTTCTGTTTCTTGAGAATCTAGCCTACCAAGTTTAATTACATTGCTCTGTGATATGTGATTTATTTGGTATTTCATGTCTGAGGATACTCAGTCTTCTGACAAAGAGCAAGAGTACAAAGTGCCGTAGAGAATATCTCAAATTGTACTGGGTGTTATTTTTAGGAGGAAGGAAAGACTTCAGCAAAAGTGAGAGAAAAGCAAAATTCTTGTTTTTCAAGAGAAGCTGCTGTTTTAATGAGGTCTGGCCAGTGGCAGAGGCCAGAAACTCTCCTGAGCAGATGAAGGAAGGAGACAGTCCTTCCAGGCTGGAGGGGGACAGCAGTCCCTCCCAGTCCATTTTAGAACTGGCACATCTCTAAAGGTGAGAAATTGGACGGCGTTGCATGTTAGCAGAGTTGACAGGCCTGGGAAGGCATCCAAACTGCCTCTTCCTTTGTCCATCCTTCTCGCCACTGTTGCCTTCTGAAACAGAAAAGATACTGCTTTTGCAGGTGGCAGGAGAGCCTGTTCTTCCCCTTGTCTGTGATTGTAGCACTTTATAGACCATAAAAATCTATTTATATGGCCTTAGTAATGTTTAGATGTCAGGTCCTCTGATGCAGGTCTTTTCCAGGCACATTGCTTTTCTGTTATTCAGTGTCAAACCAAAGATATTCTGCATCGCCTCAGTCTCCTTCAAACAGTTCTCCATTTTTGCACACTCATTTCTATATATTTAACTGAAGGACAGATCACTGCAGATGTGATGGAGAAGTGTGGCTCATCCTGTACACAAGAAGGAGAGCTGTGAGGAACAACGAAGTATATAGCTTTTAAATCACCAGTACTTTCCTATCACAATAAATTTCAAGTGTTTTACAGGTTTCTTGATATTTCTGGAGTAACCTGATTTATTTCTGTGGAAACACCTCTTTTTTCTCCCCTGTTTCCCAGAAGTTATGTGCACTGGTACCTCGCAGCTCAGGGAATGTGGGCTGAGCTGCATTTCCAGCGCGGATCGCTCTGAAGTGCCCACCTTGGCCAAGCAATCTCAGAAGCGATGGGTCCTGCTGCTGCAGCCATTTCCTGCCTGAGCAGGGAAAAGAGGGCACCTGAGGGTCATGCAGAAACACCACCCTGCGTGGCTTGCCAGCGGTTTCCCGCATAGGCCAGCTTCGATGGCAGGGTGAAGCTGTCAGCTGTTTCACAGCTGTGTTACATTTTTGAACACCTGCTCGTCCTTCCTTCACAGGTTAAGCTAGAGGGACAACTACCTCCACACAGGTGTGACCACGGGCCCCTGTGCCTCACCCCGGCGGTGCCATCTTGTGTGCAGGCGGCCATTAGCCTCGGGGGAGATGGTCGCGTCCCCCTTCTCCTCAAGAGGGGTGCCGGGCGCCCAAGGGCTGAGGGATTTTTATGTGTGCACCGGGAACTCAGGCTGTTAATGAGTTAACACCCCCTCTCTGCAGAGGGTCCGGGGTAAAGCACAAATTTGGTGGCAGCAACAGCTTCCTTGCGTCACCGTCACCACTGTGCCGAGGGTTGCTGAAGGACCCGCCTGTCCCCACCGCGCTGGGTGGCGGTGGTGCAGTCTGCTTTCCAGCGGTGCATGGCCTCGAGGGGCAACAAACCCTCAGCCAGGGCCTGCCGTGTCGCAGCGTCGTGACGCAGCGACTGCGAGACTGCCGCACGCCCGGGGATGACATGGCCCGGGGATAACATGGCGCGTTGCTCCTGGGAAGACGCGCATTGCAGCGCGAGCGACCTTGTTGCTGTGAGTGTGCGTGGCTGGCCATCAGTAGCTGTCGGGCAGCCTGTTCCTCGTCGCACTGTGTGCTTCGGCTGGAGGCCAGGGGGAAGGCAAAGCCTGACTAATGGGCAAAATAAAATGTTAGCACCCAGCAGTACATCACCACAGGAAGAAATGCACCTGTGAATCAGTGGTCAAGACTATAGCGATACAACGATGTTGTATCAGAGCACTGGAACAGGCTGCCCAGGGAGGTTCTGGAGTCTCCTTCTCTGGAGATATTCAAGACCCGCCTGGACAAGGTCCTGTGCAGCCTGCTGTAGGCGACCCTGCTTCAGCAGGAGGATTGGACTAGATGATCCACAGAGGTCCCTTCCAACCCCTACCATTCTGTGATTCTGTAATGATGCTTTTGAAATCCTCCACGTCTGCACTGATGTGAGTTTCATGTGGTTTTGTTTCTTTTTTTTTAACAAGTAATTTAATCTCTTTTTCTCTTCTTTAGTCTTTAAATATGGACAGAACGTCTCCATGCTGCGTGGGTGTTAATGAGGCACAGCTTTGCACGCTTGTAAAGCAAACGTGGAAAATGTCTGCAAGCATGGGAGTGAGAGCTGAGACCTGGGGGAGGGCAGTTGGTGGAACGGTGAGTTTGGTGCCTCTGCCACTGATGGGGAGGTGAGGACGGGGAAGAGCTGCTGCTGTGGGATGGGGGAACCTTCTCACGCCAGGGCTCTGTGCACGCTCTGCCCATCTCTCAGTAGCAACACGGCAGCTGGGGTTTCTGGCATGCCGGCACAGGCAGAGCAGGCAGTAGGACTGTCGCTCTTTGCAGGCTCTTGAGGGTAGTGGTACCATCTCAGAGGAGTGACCTGAGGAGGCAGCAGTCTTGTGTGAAAGTCCCCGTTCTCTATTGACCAAAGGCATTGCTCAGCCTGATGAGAAGTCTTGCCTTTTTCTTTTTCCTTCCCTTCTTCCCCCCAGTCAGATGATAAAGTTATTTAGACTGAAGTAGTAGCAACAATCATTAGCGAGAGTCAGAAAGGGAATCGCTGTGCAAAACAAACAAACTTTCAGCAGCAGTCTATTTTTAATGTACTCTGCAGCACGTTTAATAATGTAATTCTCCAGTGCATCTGAATGTTTAAATATACCTGTGAAGGAGAAAAGTCACTGGCTCATGCAAAATTGCTCTGAAGTATATAATTGATTTTGATACCCTGAAAATTCAGCAGGCCTACACTGAGTTATAGTATTGGGCTTTTTATGGGTAATTTGATGCAAATGATAAACTTTTTTCTTTCATACATACATATTTTATCTAAGGTAGTGGGTCTTGGTTTAGTCAATATAAACTTCTTGTATTTTGGAGAATAAACACATTTCCGACGTTATCTCCAGAATAGTAAAAGATTTTATTAACACTAGGTGAGGTCCCAGGAGAAGCCTAGACATGGAAAAAATACAGATTTAAAATTAAATTGCTTATTTCCTTGTCTGTGAGTAAAATGAAAGTTTCCAGGACCTGGGCAGATGGCTTTTACATTTTCAGAACCTGTCAGGTTTTTGCTTGGAAAGTGAAGAGTTTGGGACTTTTTCTTGACTTTCATATTTATGTCTGTACCATTTTTCACGCTTGTGAGACACCCCTGATATTATGAGGAAATACAAATGTCTCTTTCAACATGCTGCTCTGTACCCTTCACACAGTATCAGACTGTGTCCGGTCAATGATCCACTGTGCGTGAAACTTGACAGTAAGGATTCATCCTCTGAGTAACTTATGCAGCGGCAAGAACTTTTAGTTGGTGCTGTTTTGCAATCTGCTATATAAGTGTCAGTACAGCAAAGTACAGAAAAAGCATGGATAGAACAGAGGATTATGCTACAGTCTGGAAGTGGGCATAGCTTGTGCAGGCTTGGCCAGAGCAGTCTAAACCTGGCTAAGCCATCTTCTTGTAACAGCATAACTGTGAAATATCAAATCCAGGCAAGCAGCTTGGTTTGTAGGTGGAGTATTCACCTCTGCTGCTGTCTTCCTGTTGCATCTGTGTTGCCATGGGTATCTGAATGAGCAAATTTTGAGGTAGCTCGGACATATCTTGCACACAACATGCTTGGTCTTCATCAGAAGCTTGCAGAAGCGCAGCTCAGGGATTTCCAGGCTGTGGTGTACGTGACACCATTACTGTGGGGACCTGTAGCAGTCAGCCTGGTTCAGAGCCCAGCTGCAGGAAGTGGTGCAGCTTCCCCCATTTCTTGGCAGACTGACTAAATCTTGCCAGTGTGTTTAATGGTATTGCTATGCCCAGCTCTCCTGACCATGTGATCTTTTAACACTTTCAATCCAATGGTACAGTTTATCACATTTTATCTTGGGCCACTATCTCCTAGGGCTTTGGAGAGCACAGTCTGTGGTGGGATCACACAACAGTGAGGAAGTGGTGCCAACATGTCTCTCCTGTCCTGGGACACCATGGCTGAGACAAAGAGGATCAGTTCAAGCATTCCCTCCAGTGGTGTTTCCTCTGTTGAGCAATGTGTGTACTGAGCACTTACTCTGCCTGCCACAGCCGTTTCTCTCCCTCTCATTGCTCTGTAGGGAGGGTGAGGTGAACCAGCCCCATGCCCTGTGCTTCAGCTCCATCCCCATGAAGCCCGTGGTATTTCTTTCAAATCTGGGAGGACTTGGACACTCCCATCAGGTCCGAAGTAAGATTGTGTTATAAGAACTTTGCCAAAACCGAGTGACGTTAGGTGAGGACTACAAGCTGCTGCTGAGAAACTGGGTTTGCAATTTGCCATTGCTCTCTGCTTTTGCGGTATTTGCACCGCTGCAGACAAGGGAGGAGAGATTCACTCTGCTTATTCTGTGGTAGGTGTTAGCAGCCATGCGAGCTGCAAGGCAGTGGTAGTCTAGCTCTCCATTCACAAAGCCCGACTTCACTGCGAAGAGGCCTACAAAAGAAAAACGGGCTGACTAAATTAGACTCTAGTGTGGACTAGGAAATGTGGGAGTATATTTTAATGTCAAAGAAGAATGAAATCTTTCCATATGAAATTGCTGTCTACAGGGAAAGATAGTGATGATTAGGGAGCTAAGCGAATCAACAACAGTAGTAATGTCACAGTGCAGTGAAATGTGGCAATACCTCATTACTGGGCAATAATGTTTCTGTTAATGTCATCAGCGTAGAACATTAACAAGAATTAAAAAAACTGATTAATAGAAAATAACTTTTCTTCCAAGGCAATGTACCTGATCTCCAGTGCAAGACAATCTACTGGGAAATAATAGTTAGAAGCTGTGTACTATAGGCAGATGAGAAAAGGGCAGTGAACCATGATGGGAGGGAAAATTGCCTTTCCATCTGGAGTTATTAATTGAAGGAACTCTTCTGATGCAAACACATTTTAAGCAAATATACACTAAGACACCTAGAAGTAAAAGTACATTTCAGTTTTTTTTACCTTCTCAGATGGCATGTTTCTGGTGGGGCCTCCAGCAATTACTACCACTGGTGAAATAAACACAGCTGCTGTTTGCATATGTGTATGTATAAGGCTAATTTCACGTGAAATCGGTGTTTTTCTGTAAAATCCTGTGCTTAAAGCAATGATCACTTTCCTCCCATCGGATAGGCACAAAAGAAAACTTTTCCTTGAAATAGCTTTGCTGATCTCAGTAAAAGGCCAAGCTTCTGCTAACTTTGGAAATGAAAGAGTAAACCAGGGTCACCCATGAGATGTGCTTTTGGAACTGAGAAACCATGAATACCTAACTGCTCTTTGGATCTGTTGTGAACAGATGAAGAAGCTGTAAGCTTAAACCAAGAACAGGTGTCTGTTTCCTGTCCTGCCTCTTGGGGAAATTATCTGCATGTCTTTCAGAGTCTTTTGTCATTTACAGAATGAAGATTGGATTCCCTCCGTCTCAAAGCTCTTTCATCAGCACAGTGGTGGGCTAGGTGAAACACAACGCATCTAGGGACTGCCCAAGGTGATTTTTCTCAGGGTGTCAGCAAGGACTGAATCAGAGTCTGAAGATTTGAAACTATGGGACTGAGCAAAAGTTTGGACCCCATAGGATCTTGTGCTGTCATTCAAAGATTTGCTAATCCTGATGCTGTATGGTAACCTTGCTGTCCACAGGAAGTGTTCCTAAGTAGCTACTAAATGCCATTTTCTCCACACAGAAGTTTGTGGAAATAGTAATGGTGGGTTTGCAGCAACCAAAAAAGTAATTCTATCAAAGGATGTGAGTATTCTTCATTTTTAATTGCACAATCTAAAGCAATTACAGTGTCATTACAAACCCTGTTTGACAGCAGCTTTTCCTTTGTGGGCCGCCTATCTCATTTTCAACATGAAAGGAGGCAGCAGGCAGTGGAAAATTCTGTAGCTCCTCTCCTACTGACTTGTCTGGTTGTCTGTCTTGTGCTGTCAGGACAATTTGAGGAACACAACTGATACTCCAGTATGTGTCGGTATTGACAGAGAGCCTGAGACTTGTTTAAAACCAGGAGCAATCTCACTTTGTAGAGTTTTGATTTGTATGCCAGTGGTATTTTATACAGACATGTTGCCTTGTTCTTCAAAACATTAAGAAAAAATGAAGTATTAGACTGCAAAACTCTTGAATGATCTTGAAAATCATTAGCAAAAGGCAGTCAGGATGAGAAAGGTTGTGGATTGATTAATTTTTCCGAAGAAGACCTTGACTTTCACTTGTGAAGTACTGCTTTACAGTGAAGCCTGACTTCCTTTTCCTCAAATGCTGTTAATTATATAGTGAAAGATTCACATTACTTCTGTTGACAGCTATTAATGAGTCAGAAGAGACAAAAGAATCCAAGTCAAGATTGATAGCAGAGAGTTTCCTTTGGGAAGCCATACCAGAGGAGTTGGAATGCCTACATCCCACCAAAAACACTTCCAAAACACACCATTAAAGCATCCAAATTGCATCCTCCTGGATAAAATAGTCTGTGTTTACAGAAGACCACCAAAGCTGATGAACAGTGGTGGACTGTTGGTCACTAGCAGCCTCCCCCAAAACTGTGAGGTCAGGATATGTGTCTTTCGGTCTTGGGAAAGTGAGAATGGCGACAGCAGCGGCAGCAAACTCTTCCTCTAGGTCACACAGCAAATGAGTGGCAGAGCTGTGGCCTGAAGGGCAGGCCAAGGGAGCAGCATGCTTCTGAGAAGGGAGATTTGGTGTACAAGTACCATCAAAGGCTTCACGTACAGCAAATTCTGGTGATTCAGATTTTATATTGGTTCTAGATACCAGTCCAAAAATATTTTCCTGAAAGATGGATAGAAGCTGTTTTTTAGGACAAATGGATGTCTTGGCCTCCTTTGTACTGTTGTGGAGAGCCAGAATACCATGACAGTAGATCATAAATTCTCAATAATTAAGCACACTGTTTTGTCTCTTGTTATGTAGTCCTAGCATTTTATTTGCAGAAATGCATGCCAGGTGATAGTAATGTCACAGTCCAGGAAAAGAAATGTATTATATATTTTAGTGGCATAAGTGAAGCTGAGTAGCCCAAAGCTCCTGTTATTTGCACAAGAATAAGTAGGGAATTTGGTTTTGACTTACTTAGGTGGAGGAACAGTGTTACTGAAGTGGGAGAATAATAGATGCGGGTGGTAGAATAGTTTAGCAGCACTAAATTATTCAGCAGTGTTGATTCTGTTCTAACAGCTTGTTAGTTGAAGGTGTCTGGAAAAATTACCATTCCCTCACAAAATCTGCCAGAATAGCGTTTACCTGAGCAGAGATCTTTGAAAAGATCTTTATTATTTTGTGGACCCATTGAAGGTGGTTTCTGGTGGACTCATTCTTTTCATGTAACAAGATAGCAGGGCAGGAGGAACAGACCCTTCCCATGGGAGGCAGTTATTTATAAACTTTACTGAAGGATCCTGGTGTTCCACTGAATGTTGCTAAGTCAAAATTCCTATACTTAAAGCAGAATGTTATTATAAAAAGCAGTGATAGAATTGTACTCCATTTCAGCTTGATGGGTGCATGAATGCATTGACTGTAAGATGTAGAATTGATCAAGTGATTCAGGTTAGAGAGGACCTCTGAAGGACTCCAGTCTAATTCCCCTCTTGGAGCAGGGCCATCTGATTCAGGTAGCAGAATGCAAATATCTGCAAGGCTGAAAATACCACAGCCTCTCTGGGACTCCCGTTCTGGTTCTTCACCATCTTTGTTGTGATCAAAGATCTGCTTTTCTCTAGCTGTGATGAGTCTGGCTCTGCCTTCTCCATACCTCCCCTGGAGGTAGTAGGGGAAAGTTCCTTGTCATCTGAAAGACTATCTCAATTAACAGGTCTTCAGCATTTTTTATAAATCTAGGTTTGCACTGAATACCTTTACTTCACTGACTGTGGATTTGTACTTTTGCTCATGTCTAAAGGGGAAAAAATAATAATTTTCTAAGAATTTTGATGAAGATTCTGAACTTGTGAAGCCAATGGTAAAAAATTCAAAGTCTTAATCTTTAGGTGCATCTTTTTTTTGCACAGTCTGCCAAATTCTGTTAGCTAAAGCATGGCCAAAATGTCACATTACGTGTGAGAAAAGACAATGGAGTAACATTTGCCAGGTGCTGTGTAGGACACTGACTTTTGTACAGCTTGGAGAAAAAATGGAATATCAATTATCTGGGGAAGAAAAACGAACATTTGATGAATTAGGTGAGAGAGAGGCTATGAACAATCTTTCATTTCAGTTAAAAATTGTTTATAATCCTGGTTTACTCACTGGAGATACCATAGTCTCACCAGCAACTCTGCTCTGTCATTGCGGTTGCTTAGTGCTGCCCTTAGCTTTGGTACTGTTCATGGCAACTGATAACTGAAATACTTTAAAATCAGAGTGATGGTTCAAATCAGCTGTGACACAGAGCAGCCTGCGGCTTTCTCTGCAGCAAGGAGCTGCTGCATGAACAAGAGGGAGTTGCTGAAACTACTTCCAGTTTCCACTGGCAAAGAGAGATGTCTTTTTAAAAAATAGTGTAAAACATTATTGCTAAAATAGCAGGGGAAGACAACGCTGCAGTTCATGATTTTGCTGGCTGTGGATGCCTTGCAACATATCTCCACAAAATCAACACTAGTGGTCACATTAGAACAGAAACAGCACTGGTTAGTGGGAAACTATTTGGTCTTTTATGCTTCTAGAAGCACCCCTAGAGAGGGGTGTAAATTTAGTTTTTTCATTAGCTTTTTCTTGGTCATATAGTTTCATCACCCTAAAATGAATCGCATTTGATCCAGAAAGAAATGGGCTGCTGTCTCCAAAGGCTTGCTGGATGCCTTTCAGGATCTACACAAGGTCCTTGGAATAACTCGTGCCATGAGGCTCTTTTAGATCAAATGTAGAGTTTCACTTCATACAGCTGAGCAGGACAAAGTTTACCATTTTTTGAGAAATGACAGCTCATCTGCTCATACCAGCTGTACTACAGACCTAGCTGTACTGGAACATTAATCCACAGGCGTCCAGCAGCATGAAAGAAAAAAATATCTGTGAGAGAGACTGCCCAAATCAGCAGTGACACCAAAGACATTAGTGCATGACCATGCCCAAGAAGCACCAAGTTTCTGCAAATCCACACCCAGAAGACCCACCTTCTTTCCATTTGGTCCCCCTACTAACTGTTTCTTTCTTTGACCAATCCAGTTGTTACTTTCTTTGTACTTCACACATCATGAAACCAAGTTTTCGCAAGCTGTGAAAAGCACGTTCTAACTGAAATGAAAGCATTTTGAATGTCTTCTGAAGTCACAGCTTTCTTCCCCCAACATTACATTTTCTGTTGGAAATAGTTTGTTGAGAGTCAAACAAATCATCATCAAACAATTGCAAACTTGCTTTCTTTTTCTTAGGAAGGACTGACGTTGTCGTCAAGGTCTGGTAATTTCTATTAGCACATGAATGCCACAGCTTGAGTGTGAAATACACATTGTATCACTTTTAAATTTCAGAGCTCTAAACACACTTGTGTGTTTGGCTTTTTATTCATTCCCTGAGCTACGTGCTGTGTATTGCCCCTAGCTTATGCCTCTCTGTAATGTGATTTTACTGGTTATTAGATTTCTAAGATCCTGTCATAAATTTAACACTTTTTTTTTTTTTTCTTTTCTAAATAGTGACGTATGTGTCTTAATATTTGGATGTGTAACTGTTTTGACAGAATTTCAGGTATTTGGTAGCTGGTGGGTGGGAATAAAGCATATTGGTTTAACCTGAAGGGTCAGTGAAGAAAGGCAGATTCTAAGAGAAATAAGTGTTGTCTTTTTGTGAAACATTGTTTTGTTTTGTTAGTAGGACTGATGAACAAACTGTCAAAACTTTTTCATGCCTTACCATGTGGTTCCCAGAAAAAGTAATGCTTTTAAAGGAAGAAGTATTCATGCACAGTTCTGGCATTTCAGAAGGCTAGAATTGTTTCCTGGGCTTCGGTGAAAATCTCTGAAATACCCTCATCTGGTTAATCCATGAAGATTTTTAACAAACAGCTTGAAAACAGCAAATTTGCAAAACTTTTCTTTTGTGATTGGATACAAACTATCTCATGGTGTCTTCCTCAGTTTGCTGTAGTTTACAAGGGTTTCTGGGTTCTCTGAATGCCCCAGAACATGTACTTCTTTATATCAGGAGAGCATGCTAGGGAAATGAGATTACTAGCAAAATGCCACTTTACCAGGACAGTTTGTGCAGGCATACAGGCTGCTAGGGAGGAAAGGAGATGGTGTCTGTGCTGGGGTTTGAAATGGCTGTAGCCCAACATTGCTGATGTGGCCCACAACCAGATGTCTATTCCCCATCCAAGTCTAGGTGCAGAAGAAGCTTTCAGTTCTTTTTTCTAATCTTCTTCTTAGGAGCCATCACAAGGACTCTTGCTGTTTCAGAAACGGGAAGAACTTACAATGGCACAGACAGACAGCAGAGGAATACGCCCATCTTGGAAATCTGAGCAGCATACAACAGTGAACAGAATGCAAAACTGGCGGATGCTCAGTGCTGTGCAGATATCCTATCATGTTTTATCCCATTGCTGTCCACTCAAGTGCTGGCTTCTGGGACACAGAGATTTACCCACGAGGAGCAATCATCCTTTCAGCAGCTATTGCAGGTAAGGTTTTGCAGGTCAGTGCTTCTCTGTTACCAACCTGAGGCCAACACTGGCTGTGTAATCTAGAGGAGAGTCATGCATGCTCTTGCTACTTGTTAGAGGCACCTGCTCCCTCTTAGAAAAGAGAGGGACCCTCGTTTCTTTATAGCTAATCACACAATTAATGGCAGCAGTCCTACTAATCATCTCCAAAACTAGCATAAGTTATCCCACTTTAGTCTGGGAGGGGGGAGAAAGTACATAAATAGTGTAATACAGTGAAGTTCAAAGCTATACATGTCATTTTTGTGTTCTTGAACTGCCCATTCTACAACATGCAAAACAACCTGCATTTAAAAGGCCTGTTCCTCCAAAATTTGGACTTGCCTGTATTTGCAGTATTGGAAGCGGGTGGACTGTGTATTTCCTGAATGCCATCTCTCTTGCCTTCTGCTCTTTCTGCATAAATCCATGAAGTCTGTCTCGGTTCCCATGCATGGATGTATTGCACTGCAGGTTTAAATGACACGTTCACCCTCTCCCTGCAAATCTTATGGACAAGTTCTAAGAATATTTTCATACCTTAGAGTAACTAGACTTCAATTAAGTGAGACAAAGAAAAATAATTTTTTACTGCTTTGCCAGAATAAATGATTTTTTGGAGAAGGTGTGTGTCTGAGCAACATGACATTTGACACTGTCCTGTTGGTAACGTGAGAAGTGCTTGGCACAGCGGTAGCCAGCATAAGCTCTGCTTGGGCAACACTTTACCTGACCTCCACAGACACTTAAATAACATTCTCTGGGACCCGTTCTGTTGCATCATTCAAAATGGAGGGATTCCTCTAGTTCCTGCTACCTTGGCAAAACAAAGCTTCCTGCCTCAACATGCCACCAGACAGAGGACAATCCTTTCTCTTAAAAACGAGTTGTTGGTGGTATAGATTCGCTGTGCCAGGTACATAAGGAGTGTTCAAACAACAGGGTCACCAGTCACTTTTCATCCAGTGCTAAATCACTCATGAGGTTTAGAGAATTGAGATTACATTTTAGCTGCTTTACATAGTTTGTGCGAACCTCTCGATGAGGGCAAATGTCTCAGTGGAGACCAGTGTCCTTTGGGATACTGATGGACTGGCTGGTGTACCAGGAGTGTAACTCACATTGCACAGTTCCAGGATGGCCACAGGTTTTGACATGGCATCTAAGTGGGTTACCCAAGTAAGTGTGTTCAAAGGTAGCCAAAGCTGAACTTTAATAATCTAAAGTACTGTAGCGTAGTTCAGTTACTCGCCCTGTCTTAAATTCAGCAACAGCATGAGTAACTGCCCAGGTTTGATTCTTCAATCAGAGTTTGCCAATTCCCAGCACATGCAGGACATACTAGGGGAGTTTTCCTAGGAAAGCCTTCATTTCTTTGCTTATCAACCTAATTTTTTTTCTTTCCTGTTCAAAACTGCACTAGGAATCTGCACTGAGCAGTATCTAAATGAGAAGCATGAGATTCAAGTTGTGAGTGAAGGGTAGTCACTGAACAGTGACATGAAAAAACAGGATGTTAAGCTGTAAGCAGTACCTGGCAATTTTCACCCAGAGAAGTGTACCTTGTGAACATATTATTAGTTTGCAGCCACAAAGGATGCAGAGAGTATACAGCTAATTTTCAGCTTGCAAGGAGGAGCCACATCCAGCTTCTGTTTTGACACATCAGACTGCCAAATTTAACAAATTGGCAACAAGGTGATTTTTATGTAAGATTTCTACAGTAAATTAATTCACAATTATGTTACACTGCTCTTGCACTCTGCTGGTCTCAGAAGAAGTGAGAAGTTCTCTGGATGGTTTTGGGCCAGAGGAGTCTGTGCATTCTCTAATGCTGCTATGACAAGATATGGTTTGGACTATGTCTACCAGTTAAATGTACCTGTTCAAACCTGCTTTGATTAAATGCATCCTTTGGGCAAAGCACAAGGTTTGAAGGTTTATGTGTCTTGCCTTTGGCATTCTCTATATGGAAGAAAATTTTCTGTCACCTTGCTCTTCTTGAATAGGACTAAACACATTTTTAAAAACCTTCAAAATATATATTTATAACACATGCAGAGCAGCCTTCTCAAATGCAAGGAATCGAAAATTCTTGCACTGCCTTGTTTTACAGATGTGGTCGAAACGTCCAAAATGTAACTTTCTGTATATAATGGTACCATAAATAGCTATCAGAAGAATTAACTGTTTGGTTTGGGTAAATACATGGAGACAGCAAAGTATGAAATCTTAAGATAATCACTTATAAAGTTCAGACTTGTACATATAAAATTCTGATGCATTCGGCCAAGCTAGCGACCAAGCTCCACTACTTTCTACAGGAATGAATCTGACTGTACTCTCACATTCTTACTTGATGCTGCTCTCAGTTGTCATGCAAAAGCAGACGTTCCTGTTCTGTAATCGAGGACAGCATTGTGTCCTAGAGCTGATGCTGTAGTGGAGGTCCAAATGGTCATAGCTTGTGGTGAGGTGTCATACTGACATTGGAAGGTGTTTATGGATTTTTGTTGACATACTATATCAGATGCTTAAGCTAAATACCAAATTAATTCTTCAAAGATCTATGTTATTGTGCTCATATGACTACATCCAACAGACTGTATGACTGATAATTAGAGTTTCATGGTTTTTCTCCTATATGAAGTTACAACAAAGACATTTTTCATCTAGCACCAAAAGAGGCTAATATGGGATACTTCATGCAGGTAAAGGACAGAAAACATGTATCCAACTATATATGTATATCCTTGTGTGTAAAAATATTAACATTTTATGGTATAAATTGTGTTGACAACATAAGCTGGGATTTAGCTTAGGAGTGTGGTAATAAATAAGTGCTTGCTCACTGGCAACTGGGGAGGTAAGGTGCAGCACTCTTAATGCCTGGTAAATGCTTAGCTTGAACTGTGTTTGCCTGAACCCATTCTGTTTCACAGCAGTATAAGACAGACCAGGAGACACGCTTAGGGGTAACTGGGTTACTTTCCAGGTGATTAAAGTGACTCTGCTTTTGACCTTTGGCCTTTTACGTTATTAAACTCTCCATGGTGTGCCAAGAATCTCATAAATTTATGGTTTGTCATGTCTCATCACTTAAGTGAGTTATGCCACACCATGCATTATAAGCCTTTTATTTTATTCTGTGCTGTGGAATTGTAAACCCTGAAAGCTAGGTCGCAAGATTAACAATAGCAAAGAAGCCCCAAGAGCAAATTTCCTCCAGACAGATAATGTTCTGTTCTCCAAGTGAGGACAAAACTGTCTGGTTCCAGTTCTGTGCACACCCATGTCCTTCCCACAGGTCTTCGAAGAGTACTTTGGACATTGCAGGTGGCTTCAAACAAGATTTAGTTGTATCTGTGCTTGCCTGTCTGTGCTGTTTTTTTTTTCTTTAGCAAGAAAGCTAATGAAAGCACTGGAATAATTGCATAACCTGATGACAGGCTACATTTCTTTCATGACTCATTTGTTTTTCCCCAAAACCACTGCTTTTTCAGTGCTTATCTGTGCTGTTGATGGAGGTGGCTTCAAGTATAGGAAATAGCAGGTCCAGGAGTCTTTAGCAAAGGCCAGATGTTGAGAATGGTATCTTGGCAGACAGAGAGGTAAGAGAGAAAACATGACCTGAAAAATCCAGAGGCAGGAATTCCCATTGACTTCCTGGAGGTGCCAATAATTCTGAAAGCCTTAAAAGGCAGCCCAGCAAAACTCATTAGAGCACAGGATAAATTGTGAGCCTTTCTGAAGTGGTTCACCCTGATTTCATTCCCTTAGGACCTGGCTGGTGCCATGGCAGTGCAAGACTGGGATTCTGAATTTTCTGGACTTTGTTGGTTGAGTCTTGCCAGCAGCTAAGCACCTGCTCAGCTGCTCTGACACTCAGCCCTCTCCTGCAGGATGGGGAGAAAATAGAAGGCAGGCAAAATAGCAGAAAGGCAGTTTAATAGCTGCATGCACAAGGAAAGCAAAGAAGGAATTTATTCACTACTTCCCAATGACAGGCATATATTTAGCCACTTGCTGGAAAACAGGGCCTCAGCACGTGATGGCTGCTTGGCAAATGGAGGACCAAGGCCATAGCCATCAGTGTTGCTGCTTCCTCCTCCTTTCCTTGAGTTTTTATTGCAGATCATAACATTATATGGTATGGAATATCTCTGTGGTCAATTCACATCAGCTATCCCAGCTGTTTCCCCTGCCAGCTTCTTGCCCACAAGAGGACAAGGTAGCAGTGTGAGGAGCAGAGAAAATCTTGGCACTGTGCAAGCGTTGCTTGGCAATAGTCAAAACTTTAGCATGCTGTCAAGGCTGTTCTAGTAACAAATCCAAAACACAGCACCTTACAGAATGCTATGAAGAAGATTAACTCCATGCCAGCCAGAGCAAATACAATCTCTACCTCCTATTCTGTGTCATATGCATCATGCTCAGGCCCTCCACTATCCAACAGATCCTCATCAGCCAGCACCCTGCTTCCCATCCTTTGTTATATACACCTATGTCCTTCCCTTACTTCATGGACCACCCTCAACAAATGTCCATAAATGTCCATGGAGTTAATTTAGTCCATGGCTTGGGGTCCCTCTGTTATGGTGGTCACTCAGGACAGGAGAGGCAACATGTTGTACGGAGCTGTTGGGCTCCAAAGCCAGCTCAGCTTCAGTTACCCCTGCACTTGTGCAGTTTCCTCTGAGGCTTGTCCTCTGTTGGATTGGGTGGTTCCCGCTATAGTGCCTTCCATAACATACAACTCAAATTGTGAGACACAACAGTTCAAACATGCATCACACTGGGATAGATCTGGCTTCTCCTCCAGTTGTTGAGGCTAGGTAGGAAGAAGACTAGTCAAGCCATGTTTGAAATAGTGGCAGGTACCCCGAACTGCTACTTAGTGGTTGAAGTTTTTTGTCTTCAGAGGATAAAATACTTCCACAATGGGGAAAAGAGTCTGTTTCTAGACCCAGGAACAGTCTTAGACTGACCTTGCATTTTCATGAATAAAGGACAGCTTAGTATATGCATACCTACAGAAATAAATGAACCAAAATGTCACATGTATTCTATATGAAGCTCAGTAAGTGGATACTGAAAGTGCTATAGTGTTACAGTGTCCTAAAGTTGTTAAATTACAATAATATCAGTGATAGCTATATGAACCGATTGTTCAATAATTTGTATTCTCGGTTTAAGAACCATACCAAAAAAGTGAATGTAGCTTGTGCACGATAAATTAGAAAGGAAATATTCAAAACCATCAAACAGGAAATTAATTTACTCTAGGATTTTTGTTTTCAATTTTGTTCTTAATTAATTAATAAGAATCCTTGATAACTATATAGTTTAAAGATAGTGTAATATGGAGTTAGAATGGCAAAGAGTGTCACGGTACACAGCTAAGTGCTGTTAACTAGTCCTTCTGTTAATTTCAGTTATTACACGGAGAGAAGAGTCTTAGCTTCTTTTATCTACAGAGTTTCTGAGTGTATAAGAATATAATTTCCCAAAGACAGAGATGATTTGACTAATTCAGTCACTGACTAAAGTACATGATGAGTTTACAGCTCTTTTTGTGGATACTGCACACAAAACTTAACCCTTAATTAGATTGTACCAGAATTAGAGAACAGTTCTACAGTCTGCTTCTCATTGTCTTATTAAGTGTAACACCATATGGACTAGAAACAAGGTGGTTTCATATAATCCTGTGTTGGGTCATATAATGGTCTGAAGCAGACTGTGTACTTGTCTTCAGAGGAACATGTTTAGGAAGTTTGTGTTGATCCTTTGATGTGTTCTGAAACATTCATGTTTTCACTAGCTTTTGAAATGGGGTTGTGCCACCCAAGATACCAAGCTGCAAATGAGAGCCACACAGACTCCAGATGTTCTTGCCTTCCAGTTGTCTTAATGAGGACGGAGAGGGTGGAGAACTGTTGTCATCAACTGCAATTGTACCCATCATTGCATTAGATTTTATGACACAGATGTTTCTCAGCATTTGAAGAAAGTAATTGATTTGTTTTTTTAAATTCAATGAAATAATTGGGACTGAAGGAACATAGTAGCTTACTTCCAGTATTTCAGCTCTCTTGAATGTTGGTGTTAATAGTTTTGGGAATATGGAGTGACCAGGAGCACAACAGAAAGAGACAAGTCAACCAGCTCCACTCCTTCTTGGAACAGAGTGTCAACACTGACAAACAAAATGCTTGATCATTTCTACCAGACCAGTTTTAGTCTTGTCAAAAAATATTGATTCGGTGTTAGCTCTTTTGATCGCTGTTCTATTGATTTAGTATGGTAGAGGATGTGTTTTTATTCCAAGAGGATTTCTGTTCAAGGCATGATGAGCTCAGAGCGTTTGCTAAGTGTTTCAGGCTCCAGAGGTGAGGAAGACCTGTCTTTAGTGCTTTTCTAATGTGGAGACAAATATTAATGTGACCCATACAGCAAATCAAAATGCCAACATGTAGCTTTTCTAGTTGCTCTTGCAAATGAAAAGAACTTCATGATTTTTCTAGGAACCATCCCTTTCTTGAGCCTGGGGCACAATGTTCATGTGCAACTGCTTAGCTTTATAAAAGCAAGCATGGCTTTTCCAAAACTGCTTCTGAATTGGGCTTGAGCCTGTAAACTTTATACCATAAGCTCTTTGCCCTGAAATTCACTGAACACAGGGAGAGATCATGTTCTGCTGTCTGATGAGCCTTGTCTGCATATTAGGGTGCATATCTTGAAGCAAACCAGAGCTATAATTACCTTTGTTTCTGCTGTTTTTGTTAAGATAAATTTTGTTGCGAATACACTGGCACTCTTCAGAAGTGTCATGTAGTGAATTGATCTTGTGTTTTAACTAAGCAAATGATGATATTCCTGTTTGTTTTCTGGATGCAGGATTAGATCTTATTCTTCTTCTCTCTTATCTCTGCAAAATTCCCTGAGATACAGTTATTTTGAAATACTGTGCTGCTGTGAGCTGAGTGTGTGCACTCCTACCTTGTAAACCGTTATTAGTCTATTAATCAAATTCAGAAAAGGTTGGGAGAAAGTGACTCCCTGGTTTAAAAACTGAAAGTGCAGCTGTAAAATTATAACTCCCTGATGAAGAGGAAGAAGTTGACATTTTTAGCCTTTTCAAGGCAAGATTTTGGCACAGGGCCTCACGTTCTTTATATCATTTTGTTAAAGCTAGCCTACTTATGTCAAGAGCCGTGCAAGATTTTCATTCAAGTTTTGTTCCTTGAATATATTTCTAAACCTCATGCAAAATGAAAGATGGTGCTCTAATCGTATATTTGGGATTTTCTTTTCTCGGATCTGAGAGTTGGCTGTGTACATGGATGATAAATGCTAAGCCATTTTTGGATCACAGGAAGGCTGTTTAAGCTTTTCACATGGCATTAATTTCACTCTTGTGTGAACTTCTACACAGAAAAGACTTGTATGCCGTTTTCTGACATTCTGCTGTAATTGACCTGGAATATACAACATTGTCACTCTTGTATAGATCATATTACATTTACAAGTACATATTAGTATAGAAGCGGCATATACAAAGTATAAATGTGTCCCCCCCTCCTTGTTTTGACTGTAGCTGTGGTTTAACCCAGCAGCTGGCAACTAAGTGCCAGACAGCCACGCACTCACCCCTCCCCTTCCCTGTTAAAGAAATGAGAGGGCATTATAGAGGGCGTATAGTATTCTTAAGCAATGCATAAGTTAGAGCAGTAATTTATTAAAAACTGCAAAATGTTTATGTTGCAGGCAATGATTAGTAGCCAATGTGGAATTCTGCTGAGAAAGATAAAGAAACTCAGAGGAAGATATATAGAAATCTTATTCTTTCCTTTTGGTAAAAGTGGGTAAATTCTTTGGGCATTTTTTAACAAATATCATAAGAAATATCACTGTGTATAGCAGTGCATTACTTTATTGACTGTGTTGTTCTAACTCCACTCATGAAGGGTGGCTATTTTTATTCTTCCCTGAAGTTTTGATTTGCGAAATACATACACTTTACAACAGGATTCTTGAACTGTAATAATGCACACTAGAAGTACATAGGTTCTTCTGCAAATAAAATTGACGCTCCACTAGTTAAAACAGACAAAATTATTACTTTTCAGTAAGCTATCCTGCAGTTTCTGAAACTTGCCAGACAAAAATTTAAACCTTATTTACTTTATGCCCTGATTAATTTCGCCACCCAACTTTGAGTAACTTATTGATGCTGTCTGTTGCATATTCTTGAAGTCCTAGTGGTAAAAGCTAGGAATTTCTGTTTCCTAAACTTCTACAGACCATGATGAAACTTCCTCTGTATACTGCAAAAGTTCTCTGAAGTCGGTGATAAACTGAATTTTAAAGTGAGGTATACAGAATTCTAATGTAGCTTAGTTCAATTTTGTATTTCTTAACATTTTATAGAAGATGAAGATACTCATCCTTTGCAACACAGATGTGTGCATGATGTGGAAACAACTTATTAATGAGTCAGTAACAGAGCTGAGAATGAAATCAAACACCCCTGATCTAATTGCTAAATAAAAGCTCCTCCCCAGTCGAAAATGTACGGATGGAGATGGAATTGCAGTATTATCTCTCTGTATGGGGAACAAAATGCATCAGAGATCCACAAGCTTTGGGTCAAACTATATCATTAGCTTTCTTTCAATGTACTATTTGAGACTCAGACACGTTACATGTAGGGAAAAAAGGCCAACCTCGGCATTACGCTACCTATTTTTAAAGCACTACCTTTTTTCAAGCACATAGCCAAAAGGCCAAATTGCATAGCACTCTGTGAGGCCACTCCACTTAATTCACTTTTTAGAATAAAGCAAGTGGGATTATCTTTAAAGAGAAAATGCTAACTGTGGCTTCTCAAAACAGTAGTTTTCAGTGTTTCTTGAGTCAAGCTGCAATAGCAACAGTATTAATAGTCAGCAATAAACAAAATGTCTCAGCTGTTTCTCCAGTGTTTTAAGAACCATCAAATTCATGAACATGTTGTTAATCTCTTCCCCAAGACCTTCTTCAGTTTTCTGTAATGGTTTCCCCTCCATTTCCTTCTGTCTTTTGGTAATGAGATGCAACTCAGGACTTAAAAAGAACAGTTAAATGTCACTAGACATCAAGTCAATTAAAAAAGAGCCTTAGCATTCAAATACCATGGTGTTAATGACATTCTGATTAAATATTACACAGTGTTTTGTACTGTATAGATGAAAACAGTGTAGGAATAAAACAGAGATTAGCTATGAACTGGCACCTGTGTGGTCTCTGGGGGATGAGAGGCTTGCTGAAGCTCCACAGCCCCAAAGATCAGTGAGCTTGGCTGGCAAGCTCACACTGTAAAGCATACCAACCCCAGGAAACATCATGCATTCATTTTGAGGCAGCTGTTTTGCCACACTGACTTGGCCAGCTATGTAATCTTGTAATGATTACTTGAATATGCTTTTAAAATGAGACTTTTCATTTACATTACACTCCAGCTTGCTGGAAAATGTTGACATGGAGTTTTTTTGATCAAAATATCAACAAAAGCTCCGTAGGTCCTTGCAAAATCCAAGGCAGGATTACAGCTAAACATGATTTTCCACAAGAAGTTTTGGAATATGAAGTAAAGTAGGAACAAATACTTTCTAGCATCTGAAAATGCAACTTGCAAACAGAAGAAAGAATTTATCCTTCTGTGATTCCTATGTGTGAGATTTCTGGTGTTAAAATTACAGCCAGCATTAAAGAAGTGATAGTGATAGTAAACTGAGGAAAGTCAAGACCATAAGAAGTTATATTTATCTCCTTTTTTGCTAATGAAGTAAATGGGAGCAAGACCAATGAATAACATACCCCAGGTTCCAACTTTTTCACCAGATTCCAATTTCATTTCCCTTTGTTAAGCAACAAGAAAAGGTGCATAAAAATTTGGTTGCTTAGTGAAGGTTTACTGGCAAAGACAGTGAATAAGCCTGTCTCAGGTTATATTGCCCAAGCCAAAGCATAGCATAGCAACACTGTTACATAAGTTAATAGATTAGAAAATACCTAGAATTTTGGTCCAAATTTTAAAGTAGAATTTTTAAAGATACTGCAGGGGGATAAGTCTCCCAAGTCAAGGTAGACTGTCATAGCATCATAGATTCTCAGGATAGTTTGGGTTGAAAGAGACATTTAAAGCTCATCTAGTCCAACTCCCCTGCAATATGCAGGGACATCTTCAAGTAGACCAGGTTGCTCAGAGCCCCATCCAGCCTGGCCTTGATTGTTTCCAGGGATGGGGCAACTACCACCTCTCTGGGCAACCTGTTCCAGTGTTTCACCACCCTCATCATAAAACATTTCTTCCTTATGTCCAATCTAAATCTACCCTCTTTTAGTTTAAAATTACTAACCGGTGTACTGTCACTACATGCCCATGTAAAAAGTCCCTCTCCAGCTTTCCTGTAGGCCCCCTTCAGGTACTGGAAGCCTGCTATAAGGTCTCCTTGGAGACTTCTCCAGGCTGAACAACCCCAACTCTTTCAGCCTTTCCTCAAAGGAGAGGTGTTCCAGCACTCTGATCATTTTTGTGGCCCTCCTCTGGACCTGATTCAACAGGTCCATGTCTTTCCTGTGCTGAGGTCTCCAGAGCTGGATGCAGGACTCGTGGTAGTGTGTCACCAGAACAGAGCAGAGGGGCAGAATCCTCTCCCTCACCCTGCTGGCCATGCTGCTTTTGATGTAACCCAGAGCACGGTTGGCCTTCTGGGCTGTGAGCACACATTGCCAGATCATGTTGAGCTTCTTGTCAACCAACACCCCCAAATCCTTCTTGACAGGGCTGCTGTCCACCCCTTCATCCCCAGCCTATATTGTTACCGGGGGCTGCTCCAACCCAGGTGCAGGACCCTGCACTTGGGCTTGTTGAATCTCATGAGCTTCACATGGGCTCACTTCTCAAGCTTGTCCAGGTCGCTCTGGATGGCATCCCATCCCTCAGGCATGTCAACCACAACACTCCCCTAGGTGTCATCTGCAAACTTGCTGAGGGTGGACTCGATCCCACTGTCTGTGTCACTGATGAAGATATTGAACAGTACTGGTCTCAGTATGGATGCCTGAGGGGTGCCACTTGTCACCAGTCTCCACTGGGACACTGAGCTTCTGACCACTACCCTCCGGATGCAACCAGCCACCCAATTTCTCATCCACTGAACAGTCCACTCATCAAATCCATATCTCTCCAATTTAGAGAGATGTTGTGGGGGACTGTGTCAAAGGCCTTACAGAAGTCCAGATAGATGACAGTCAAGGCATGTAGAGTTACTAGATGAGCTAGTGACTCCATAACTAAAAGTTATGTATTTTAACAGGGCAACCTTAATGTTGCCAGAAAAGAATGTGCCACTGGGCTGTTAGTTCCTGTTGTCACTTCTTAAGTCTGCTGTGCACTTGTAAATCAACCATTGTTGCCAAGTGATTAATCTGACACTGTTTCTTGCCTTGCAATTAGTAGATGTTCTGAACTGCCTTTGCTTTCTTTGGGACATAAGCACCATGCAAACTTAGCCTACTAAGCTACTCAAGCTTAGAAATACACTGCTTGCTGTGTTCCGCAAAGGTGAGGAGCTTCAATTGTCCCTGATGCAGCAGCATCTTTTGATGACTTTGATTTGACAGTGCTGAGAAAATTTAATATTTTGCCTGTTTGTCATAATTTCAGAGACTGGATAATTTTACTGTCATTTAAACAAAAATTACATGGGAGTTAATTAAATGTTAATAGACTTAGTGTTGTTTTATAAAAAAAACCCTCATGTTTTATGAACTTACTATTATTACAGATACATCAAACCAGGGAAGAGTTTGATCCACGGTTTTTGTAAAGCTCAGGTCTCTTAAAAAGCCTTACATTACAAGAATTAGCCTATGAATTTGCAAAACCTGTAATACCATCTTTTATGTGAATTCAGGGAGGACAGGTCTTTTTTTAAGTCTTGTGCTTCCTGTTGGCTTTTCCAGTTGGACATCCATATTTAAACTTACAACTTTTCTTTTGCTTTCACTTAAGCTTATTGTACCGATGCCACTTTTTCCCCACTAAAGGAGAGTTGAAGTTGACCAGGTTATGGCTCTATCAATTTACGTCCATATTTGGTCAGCAGGAAGGATAGTGGTCCTTCTTAACCATTCAGCTTTCCTGAAGAGAGTTTGTGCTACACATCTTCCAAGGTGTCAGGAATGCAGCTCCGAACCAATGCATTTGTTTAGCTGAGGTGACTGTGTTCTTCTGTAAGTTTCTGCCTGTGCTAGGAGTCTGACCCTTCTCTTAAGATGTAACAGAGTGCAATGCAGCAAGATTCCTGTCTGGACTTCAAGCTGGTTGAGACCTGTGGCTCTGGATATAGTTGTTGGTTTCGTTTCTAGCTAGTGTATCCACCATGCATGCAGATCCAGCAGAAGAGAAGGCAATTCAACAGCTATTCCTGTTGGTAATGACTTTTCCCATTAAATGACTTGCATGATTGAGGCCAAAAATGACTGCTGATCTAAACAGTGTTAGCAAAACCTGTACTTTCCTGCAGACCCATGGAAGCAACTGCAGTCTCATTGAAATGCAGTTTTGTAATGTTCAGTTGTAGCGAGTAGTACCTTCAGACTGGAAACGCTGAGCTAATTGCTCTAATATTTTGCATTACCATGAGCAATGTTCTGCGCCGCATCTGTGCAAGGGGCCCAAGTGGGAGTTCAGAAAATATTTCTCTTGTCAAGGTTCTCTTCTAGCAGAAACACTTGCATACTGGAACACACTGGCTCTTCCTCTGCCTTTCTTGTCAGCCAAGGGCCATTCATTTCACTAACCATGAATGCAGAACAGTTGCTCAGGGTTTACTTGAGCCTGATGAAGATAATAAATTGCACGCATTTGGCCTGTTTCTGGCCTCTTAGTTATGACTACACTAAAGCTGTTCATTTGCAGGAACCTGAACTTTACCCACCCCTTTTCCTTTTATTTTCAACATATGCTTATTTGCAAATGTGTTCCCATGTTTATTTACAAGTGCCATGCACAGACAAAACAATCAGTACACAACAGATACACGACTTGCAAGCATTTTGTAACCTAAAGAGGTGATGTTGCATGTGCACTGCAACTTATTTCCATGGAGCAAATGAGGTCCCATTCCGCAGTCCCGCAGACTTCACTTCAGTGACAGCAGAAATTGATTTCCATCCACCTGAATCAGCCTTTGTTCTGATGCAGAGGCAGGAGACTTTTGAATCCAAGATAGTATGAAATGGTCAGAACTACACCTCCACCTAGAAACTGGGCTGTATTTCTGGATTCTGCAGTTTAGATACAGCCTCCCCCTGCAGTTGTTTTATTTCTAGTACTTTATTTTTATTCATCATTTTAGTTCAAAGGAGGGCCTGTGCAGGAGCTGACAGTTATTCTTTGTAATGCTGCATGTCATTATCTATGGGCAGTTATGTCCCACCTACAAAATTAAATTATAAAGGGGAAGGATTCAAGAGCTTTAAAATACTTTCTGCGTCTATGGTTGAATCACTAGACATTTCGGACAGACAAGCTGGTATTAGGAAACTAAGAAATAGGACAAACCACACTTTTTGGTCAAAAGTGTCCCCAAGCCTGATACAGAGACTTTTTTTTTTCCTTTACCGGAGTAATGCAGCTGAATGAAAGCAGACTTTGGGTGGGAGAACTCTCTGGCTTCTGACAGTTGTGGGCACAAATCTGGATTTCGGTAAGGGGTTGCCTCAAACAGAAGGAATGTTCAAAGCTAAGGCAGCTCTTCTTATGTGTTGCATTGTGTGATGCATCAGAGTTACTGTGCACCTGCAGAGTGTCCTTGCCTTCTGTACGCCCTGCAGGTACACAGAGTGTAACAAGTTCCTGGGTGATGAGGAGACCCAGCCTCTGATTGATTCATTTCCTTTTCAACAAAATCAGTCTTGGTGGTATTCACTTCACTTTCTGCCACCAAGATAAGATAAGGATGGCTATCCTTCAGGCATTTTGGTGTCTTGAGTGTTAAGCGACATTGAATGTGACTAGCAGTGACTGAATTCCGCTGAAATGGCAACATTGTGGAGTAGAAATTGTATTTAATAAAGCTGACTCTATCTAAGGGTATTGGGTGGTATTTCTCTTACCTAATATTAGAGGTCTACAACGTCTTTGAGCAACCTGGTCTAGCGGAAGGTGTCCCTGACCATGGCACAGGGGTTGGAACTAGATGATCTATAAGGTCCCTTCCAACCCAAACCATAATGTGATTCTATGATTCTATGTTCCAGCACCTACACGTTGAAGTTGCTCTGGCACTTGATTGTTCACAGTTCAACTGAAGTTTTGTATGTCTACATGAACAATTTTCTTTTGCTGGATACTCACTTTTTCTACTTCTTCTGCAAGAAAATATTATTGATGATAGAGATTCACCTCCAATATAAAAACCGTAGAAAATGTGTAATTAAATTTTTTTTTTCATTCTTCATCTAGATAACCTTGTTAACCTTTCTGCATCATCTAGCAACTAGGATATAATATCTCTCTTCCTTCCCCCTCTAATTGTGTTTATAATTTTTATTAAGTAAGTTTATTACTATTATGTAATATATTACTTTTTAAAGAGTGATGTTTTATAACTTTCTGTTAAAAATAATATGGGAGGAGAGGTATCATCAGTCTTTAGAAGGGTATTTCCTCACTGTGTATCCCAAGGGACATGTCTCCTAGGAGAAGATGGCTTGGGAGGTTCAGAAATTAAGGTTGTCTTGTTTAGCTCTCTGGGCTGAGCAAGTTAACATCCTCTGTGTACAGAGTGCAGAGCACCATAGGGAGCTCTGGATTCTGCTAGAAAAAATCCATTTTGCGCTGCCTAAATCCATTTTGCATCTTGTGGGATTAAGTGACTCCTAGCTGGTACTGCAGTGCTTTGTGAAGCCAGGAGGGAGTGCTGAACCAGCGCTTGAAGAAGCTGCCACAAGGCTGGGAACGAGGTTTCCTTTGCGGCCGCAGCAAGAGGGTTTTCCTTGCTGCCTTCGTGTCCCTGGTTTGCTCCCTCAGTCTTCTTCCTGGGCTTTGGCTCTCTCAACTTGACACAAATACTTGGACTCAGATTAAACTGGAACAGAAACTTTGTTCCTGTTTGAAAGCTATCATGATTTATCCACCTGTATAGACACTTTCTTCTGTTGTGAATCAATCTGTGTTAGCAGTACCTAACTGTATTTGGCACTACTGCTTCAGAAGAGAAGTTGCAGCCTGTATGGTCTCTTACTTGTACAAGGCTTAATTTGACTGACCAGATGCAGCCGTGTGAAGTGGGTTTAATCTAAATTCAGTCTGACTAAAAGTTACTTTCCATGCCTATAAACATCTAACTACTACAGTTCACAGCACCTGAGTATTGCCTTACAGACTCTCAAGAAGGAGCTATTCCCAGCCTCAAGCTTCTCAAAACTCACTTGAATAACGTCCACATAGCTGCTGTTTCTCTCCACAGGGCTCACTTGTGGCCAGAGCCACGTGGCATTTGTAGCTGCTGCATGAGCATAGGCAAGTATCAAGTGGTGTGTTCATGTAAGCAGTAAACCCTTAGGTCCAGGCCTGGCTTGGCTGGTGTATGGACTCCCTGAATGAGGACTTTAATGCCTTTGGGCAGATGCAGGCGTTTGCACTCATTTCAGTTACTCTGCCAAAGCCTTTGAAATTCTTATGAGACTATGGGATAGCAGTGATCCTTATGCAAATTAAAATAAGATTTTAAAATTCAGCAGAGTAGCACTTCTTAGTATATATTTTCACTTAGACAGTGGGCAAGGGTGAGGGTTTGCTTCGTAGTTCATCACTCAGCTACCATCTTTCATTGACATAATACCAGCTTTACTCAACCTGCCCCTTCAGTGTAAGTAAGTCTAAACAATCTCAGGAGAGATGCCAAGGGTGAAGTTGGTGGACATTAAGCTCGTAGAAAGAAAATAATCTATTTGCTAAGAAATGCAGTGGAAGTAAATCAAAAGGGAACATTTGCAATTTGTAAGATTTAGGAGCTAGGTCAGGGTAGGCAGGAATTTAATTTAATTCTACCACTGTAAGTCTTACATCAAAAAAGATGCTTCACTTGGCCCAAGATTAAAGACCTCATCTTCCAAGTAAGATTTAGGGTTTGCCAGTGGTAAGTGAGAGGGAGATCAACAATGGGAGCTTTGGGATGATGGATGGAGACTTACCCATGGTTGTTTTTCAGAAATGTGCATGGAAGAATGAAAAAGAGTGACCCAGATTTTCAGGCCAAACTGACTTAAAAGGAGCACTGTGGTCTGATTCCCTTCTCTGTTTCCTATGCTGACTGCCACACACTGGATGTGAAGCTTGTGGACCTCGTGTGCCTGAGGTGATGCCACTGACCTGTTCAGGAGATGGTCTGAAGGGTTCATCTCAAAGACAGATCACTGGTATTACTTGTGTACTTGTCTTACATCCACTTGTTCTGGAAAACTGAATTTCAGCATTCTGCAGGTGAAAAGCAGAACATTTGTTTCCACAGCAGTTCATTTAACTGACTCCATATTTTCTGTAGAAAAATCCCTTCCTACTGAGGCAATGACTACAGCAGTAGTGGCATCAACAGAAACTAGTGTCTGTTGAATGGCGTAATGGCATGACATAGACGCTGATTTCTTGTGTCAGGTTCTCCCTTGTCTTACTGTAGCCCAATGTACTTCCCTACCAATAACTGTTCTGGCAGGTTGCTGGGGCAGTTTAGTTAGATGTTCACCTTTGAGAGTCTATATAACCATCGTGCAGTTGTTTCCTCACATCTCCCAACCCTTATAGCAAATTTCTGTAACAAGATTTGATATTCATAGTGACATACAGCAGTATGCATAACTGCAACTTTAGTTACACACATATTCTTTTATATGCAAGTCTATATACACACATATTTATCCACACTTGTATACATTCAAGTATACATACATTTGTGTCTAAAAACAGCCTGGAGATCCCATTTATGAACACATACACACATTTATGGGCTGCTGGCTTTTCATGGTGCAGTTATGTGACATTGAGCTTCACAGTTAGGAATCGTGCAGAGTCACCAAGAGGATCACAGGTGGCTGGGAGTAAAACTGTAATGGTCTTATTTTGGAGAGGCCTTGATCTGTTCTGTTTCTGCAGATTTTTGTGGTTTTCAATTAATAGCTTGTTATACCAAAGACTTTGGTAAAAACCTTTGTTGTAACAGTTGCTGTTATGTGATAGATAGTGACATTTTTAATAGGGTTTCCCACTTTTGTATCTCAGTGGTGCCCTGAGGAACTGTTGAAGTATATTTTTGCATAGAAAAGAAAAAAAGAGAAACATACAAATCCTACTAATAGCAAAGTAATATGGCATTAAATATCTTGGAGTAGGGGTCTGTTCACTTCTTCTTCAAAAGGTGAAGCGGTTCAGGTCCATCTTTCTAGACATAATGCAAGCTTTTCTATTCCCTTACACTCCATTGAAGCACTAGCGGAAATGCATCCAGTTTAACTTGCCTGTGTGAATGCATTTGTTTCCCAGAAATTCTGTGCAAGGTCAGAGAGGCTGACAAAAACTGCACCTTATTAGCTCCTTCTCTTTCAGATTTATTCCTTTATTTATCCAGATGCACTGGGTTCTGCTTCATCACAGTCTGCATGGAACTAAAACTATCTCACATCATGCCAGAACATCCTTTTGCAGCCCACTATAGTTTTTTGCTGGTTCCCTGAATAGTTAGGAATAATCCTGTCCTCATTGACTCTCCCCTCACTGAAGTAATTCTGAAATATTTCACCTAGGTGCTAAGGAAAAAAAAGATTTGTGAAAGAAACACAACTAATTTCTGTTTTGAAATGCGGGGGCTGCATTCAGATAATATGTGATGGGGACTACACAAGTTCCTAAGCAAACAGATAAAACTGCATGTGGTTAAATCTCACTGGAAAATATTTTTCTTGTTATAATTTTGTTACTTTAAAACCACTGATAAAAGATATGCAGTGGAACATGCTGGGATGAATTAGTTCAGTAACTGTTCCTGTTTCATTAGGATGATTTAAGCCTTTGACAAATGTCATGGCATTAACATTTTCTGCAGAGACATGAAGAAATGGCTGCTGAAAGAATCAACAGCCTTTCTGAGAGTCAGCACTTTTTGCCTGTCTTTATGAGACCACTGGGCACTCTGAAAAATGAAGTGACAACATTGCTGTGAGAATTATGTCCCTGTGTGATGTTTCATGTGAGCATCTGGCCATTACAGGAATGAAGCTGCCAACGGATGTGATAGCAATGTCCATCACTGCGCTTGGGTATGGTTCAACAGTCCATTTCCATTTGGCAGATATTCCTAATACGTCTTCCTCAGGGCAAGTAATCTTTTAATAATACTACTACTTTCCCTTTGAATTTGCTACAGAGACACCTTCTCTAACATATTGTTAGGGCAGTAATGTGTACTCATTGGTGATTCCTTCTTGCTTTTCTCCATGCCTGTCCTCAGTCCCTCTCTGACAAAGTTGCAAGGACAGCCTCTTCCCATCTGCTATGCAGGTTGGATCTGGCGCCTTTTCAAAACCAGTCTGGACTTCCTGGGAGCATGCTTGCATTATTGATGAATCCCCCTTCCCATACTGCAAAAAAGACTATGCCTTCCTACTGTAGCAGTTAGTACCACAAAATGTTAGTAGATTTTCATCATTAATCTTTATTTTGGAGGAACAATGAAAATAGAAAGAGTTGATTCACTCAGAGTTTACCAAAAAAGTGTCGCTAATTTTAAACCCACAGTAAAAGGCTATCAAGCTGTATTTATCAGTCACATTACAAGCATAAATGGCAAACTATAGACATGAAATTAGGAAGTTCTTCTAAGTGTTGAACTGCAAGGGATTATGAACAGGGAAGCAAAGGTTTAATACATTGCAGGCAAACTATTTTCTTATTAAAAACATTGACTCAAACCATTTATCTTCCATACCTTCCTTTTTGTATAGGGGACAACATATTTTATAGTTGCTACAGGTATTTAACCAAATTTTTAGCTAAAACCTCTAATACACCCCTGTCCAAGTACCTTCTTTTTTGCAACTTCTCCTATACCTTCCTGTCTCTTGTTTGCAGTGTGACTGTGCTGCCAGCTTGCTCGTCTTTCTGTGCATACCTGATAGTGACTACCTCGTTTAGAAGAAGCATCCCTACAGTTGAGTGCAACAACATCAGAAGAAAATTATTTTCCTCATTATTACTGTTGTTTTTACTATTCTTCTATCTGCAATGTCGAAGTCAAACTGCCAGGGCTTTTTAAAGGAATGTTATGCCAGAAGACTGGAAAATTGCCATGGGCACAGGAGAACATGTCTGGGGATCTTCTTGACCAGATGGTTTAAACAGAGCAGAGGATTCTGCTGTTGAGTTCCCTGGAGAAATAAGAAGCACGCTGATGCGGTGGCAAACATGCACATAGCACCGTGGTCACGAATAAGGCAGCAACCAAAGGCAGACAGACAGTTTCAGTTCTACTGCTTGGGTAACAAAGGCAATTATTAACATGGAAAGCTACGTTACAAACCATAAACCAAACCACTTCAGTCTAATCCTTGAAAAAAGTATAGTCTCAAGGACTGATCTCATGAACAATTCTCAGATGTCTCAACTGGAGTTGCAGGCTTCCACCCTCAAGGGTCCACATAGAGTCTGCTGAGAGCTGCTAACTGGAAGGGTGGCTGGGAGGGTGGAGGTTCTGCTGTGCTTGGAGGTTGCTACAGCTGGGAGTGGGAAGTGTCTGTGCTTTCGTGATCCCATCTCCCATCTGCAAGAACTGAACATGAGGAAGAACTTCTTCCCTCTGAGGGTGATGGAGCCCTGGAACAGGCTGCCCAGGGAGGTTGTGGAGTCTCCTTCTCTGGAGATCTTCAAGACCCGCCTGGACAAGGTCCTGTGCAGCCTGC
>Ga0065711_1001607_pt1 | contig 41691 bp, 14 predicted proteins | sample Hoacrofraction12_FD_59098 | JGI IMG/M metagenome (GOLD analysis project Ga0065711, IMG submission 59098) | Hoatzin crop microbial communities from Cojedes, Venezuela - Epithelial fraction 12 v2 (version 2) | ecosystem: Host-associated > Birds > Digestive system > Esophagus > Crop | place...
TCGTCCTCTTTGTAGGCTTCTTCTCTTACCTCCGAGGCCTGGGATTCCTGAGGGCCAGTCTTAGCACTGAAGACTGAAGCAAAGAAGGCATTCAGTAGCTCTGCCTTCTCCGCATCCTCCGTCACCAGGATATTTAGATAAATACATTTATTCTGATAAAAACTTCATATGACTAAAAGAACCTGAATGAAATACTATAAAAATGCCCAAATATCCTGCTTTGATAGTTATGGAATGAAATTATTCTATGTGAAGAAGAGAGAACAAGGAACTTTAGGAATCCAGAATTCTTCCGGCTTACATGAAACACCTACTTCAGAAAAAGATGAGTGAAGCCTCAGAGGCCTACCTTTTACCATTGGTTACATAAGCAACGTGGATGAAGAAGTCAAATGTACATGTTTATAGTTAGCTAAATGAATCACTCTCTTATTTTGGGTGTTCTAGGACACGAATTTTTTTTTTTATGTTACCTGGAGTAGTATCCAGGTCTTTGTCTTCAAAAAATCAGAATCTTGAAGAAATCCAATGACAGAAGTTAAAAGTGGAAAGATGGAAAATACAGATTTGGTCGTTTTCGCATTGCTCTTATTCTTAATTTCTGCTTGTGCAGAAAGAAGCCAGATATATTAGGGGAATATTTTTAGTACATTGTCAAACCTGTAGCTAATGTCTCATTCTTTGTACTTTGGAGAAGCAACCTCTTATCCTTTAGTTACAGCTGGAATTTTCTCTAGATTGTCCATGTGTTTCTGACAAATGCTCCTAATGTATGTCCATTGCTCACTGAAATCAGTGTAAAATAGAGTCAGATATTATCTGCAGGTGCGTTAAAAATTCTTGAGATTATTATGCTACAAATTAATGCCCATTTTTAGAAAAAGTAAACGGGAAATTTTGAAAAGCAACAGTAGAATCCTTGAAGAGACTAGTCAATGAAGATTCATAGAAGCATCTGTATAAAGAAAAAGCTGAAAGCGAAAGTACAAAGGTAAGAAATTTCTAAGAGAGTAGGTGATTGCAGCAGAAAGCCACAGCAGGAATGTATTCAAACAAGCAGTTTGAAAAGGTTAAGCTGTATATCAACATAATTTAATCTCATGATTCCCACTTATCCAGGGACATTTGGCACACATCTTGATCTTGAACAGTTATCTCAGATCTTTTCATTTAATATCATCCGCGTGCTTTATTAACATTCTTATCTCTTCCAGTTTATCAATGAACATATTAAATGGAGGTCAGAACTCTGGCCTCTAGAGTCAGTACAAGATACCTCCCATCTACTTATTTCATTGATAATTTTCATTACTCTTTGTTATAGCTTTTTAGTCAGATTTCAGTCCCTTAACTGTGTTCTCTGCAGGATAATTTATACGAATTTTTCAAGTAAAATGTGATAGAGTCAGTGTCTCTTTTATTGCATGAGTTAGTATCTGCGAAAGCTCTTCTAAGCTCAACACGTACTAGGAAATGAAATCTAACTCAGTGTGTCAAACAGTTCATTGGGATGTTAAAGAAAATAATATATATGCATGAGGTGTAAAAAACCATGATGTAATTAAGATAATTCACAAAATAGGATGCCTAATTCTTATGAGTTCATTATTTTCCAGGTATTGGTCCTGCATATACTAAGATTCTTCAGCCTGAATTGACCTCCCTAGAGCTGAAAGTACCAAGTACCATACATTATTGAACTTTCCAAATTTGTCGTGGTTTGGCCATGGCCAGCAACAAAGGGCCACGGGGTCGCTCTGTCACCCCTCTCCCCGCTGGGGTGAGGAGGAGAATGGAAAGAAAAAGGCAAAAACTCGTGGGTCGGGATAAGAACAGTTTAACAGAGCAGCAAACAAAGGGAACAGGAACAACAATACTGATAAGAAGAATATAAAAAACAAACTGTGTAATGCACAGAGCAACTCTCACTGCCCAGTGCCCAGCACACTCCCGAACTGTGACTAGCTTCCTCCTGGCCCACTCCCCCACTCAGAATTGAGCATGATGCCACATGGTATCGAATACCTTGTTTTGTTTGGCCAGTTTGGGTCAGCCCACCTGGCTGTATCCTGTCCCGGCTTCTTGTGAAAATTAACCCTGTCCTGAAAGAACTCAGGACAACATTTAATGGTTTTTCTTTTGTATTTTAATGTAGGAAATCACTTAATCATGTGTGAAATGAAAGAAACATCCAGGAAACGAAAGGACCACCCAAGCAGTCTCACTAAAGCTGAGATTCCCTCTTACAAGTATCAAGTTACACATATGGGTTAAATTCTTGATCTTCACTGAAGGTAAATCAGTGTGGCTTCATTTAATTCACTAGAACTAGGCCAGTTCACCTCATCTAATAATCTGCCAGCTCACACTTTTTTACTAAGGATATGAGCTAGACTTAATAGCTTCTACCTTAAGAATCATTCTATTCTTCTTTTCCAAAAATGGTTCACACATTTGAAAGTTTTTGTCAGTTTTTTTTGATTCTTCCAATTGTGTTTTTTGATCTTTTTTCCTCTTGCAAATACAGTGTCACAAAATAAATATTTACTTACAAAAGAAACCCAAGTAGGCATATTAGTCATTTTCACAGCATTCTCACTGAGTGTTATGCTTAGTTTGGTACATACACCAGGTAGATTGGATCTGATCATAACACGCAGCAGAAGTCATTTAGGCCATAATGTAGGACTTTGACCTGGATGGACTCCTAACAAACTAGGACACATAGATGTAAGAGTATCATCATCTTGGAAGTAACTCACCATTTAGCTGTCCATTGTGCTTCCAAGACCACACCATCATTTCTCCTCCATGGTCTTTCCCAAAGTGAAGTGAGAGACATTGTTATACCCATGTGAAAATTTAGCTAATAAAAGGTGTTAAACTAAACCATTTAGTTTTGGATGGGAATAGGTTAAGTTTCACAAGCAGTACTGCTTTTGGCATACTAACTAAGATAATGTTTCCCAGAGACTATTTTACCATCTTTTATTGAATCTTTAAGTCAAACAGGTTAGCTTAATACCTGTGGTTTCAGCTAATTTATGGAATCTTTGCATGGAGAGGAGGAGAAACATTCACTGGTTATCACCACGCTCAGCTAGCAGGAAAGGACTGAGAGCATTATCTTTCACACTGTCTTGCTCTGACTTGCCAGTTTTTTCTGATACCTGGTGGCTGTGGTACCTGAGGACCCAAATGAAAATCTGGGGCAAGAATCTTAAATATGTGAATGAACAGTTAACTAAAGTACAAATTCAGGCTGAAATATATGAATGTTGTGGGTTAATGACAACAGCTTGGGAAACCATACTTTATTTGCCTCACTAGCTCTATCAAAACAATAGGAGAAAACACTTCTGTACAATGACATGGAAGAACATTTAAAATATACTGACAAAATTATATAAATCTGCTCTGGATTTACACTGAGGTCTAATAAGATGCAGCTGTCTTCTGCCTGGTAAGCAAAGCTATGTTTGAACAATACACACAAGCTTCAAGGAATTCATAGTCTAGGTCACAAAGCAATACTGACATATGCTGTGATTTACTTATTTATTTATTAGTTTTACTAAATATGCTTCTCATCTTTACAAAGATGTCTGGCCTAGACACTTGGCTAGAGCATATTTACATCAGAAACAAGGAAGAAACACTGTTTAAACAATGAGCTTCAAGGCCACCAAGCCTAAATCATCAAATAGCTGAATTAAATCAAGAAGTGAATTATAATTGGGATGTTTGTCAAATAGTAACAGATTTAAGGACTCAGAGATGCTATAAGTATTTCACAAAATCTCTTCTAGGGCCTGTTCTGTTCATCACATTTATCAATGATTTGGCTACAGGAGTTCAGTGCACCATTAGCTACTTTGTTGATGATGCCAAACTGGGAGGTGCTGTTAACTCTTTTGAAGCATAAGGTGCCTTGCAGAGGGATATAGATAGATTGGAGCTTTGGGCTATGATCAGTGAGCTGGAATGTAACAAGTCCAAATGCTGGATTCTACACCTAGGGTGGAGTAATGCTGGGCACAAGTATAAATCGTGAATATGCCACTGTATTCAGCATTGATGCTGCCTCACCTTGAATATTATGTGCATTTCTAGGTCCTGCAATTTGAGAAGGATGTGAAGGTACTTGAATGTCTCCAGATGTGGGTAACAAAGCTGGTGAAAGGGCTAGAAGGCATGTCCTATGAGGAGCAGTTATGGACTTTAAGTTTGTCTAGATTAGAGAAAAGAAGGCTGAGGGTCAACCCCATTGTTCCCTACAGCTTCCTGAAGAGGGGAAGTGAAGAGGAAGGTGCTGATCTCTTCCCACTGGTATCCAGTGATAGGACACATGGGAACAGTTCAAAGATGTGCCAGGGCAGGTTTAGATTGGACATTAGGAAGCATTTCTTTACTGAATGTTGTCAAAAACTGAACAGGCTTTCTAGAGAGGAGGTCGATGACCCAAGCCTGTCAGTGTTTAAGAGGCGTTTTGACAATGACCTTAATAACATATCTCAACATGGGCAGCCCTGAACTGATCAGGCAGTTGGGCTACATGATCAGTGTAGGTCCCTTCCAACTAGAATAATCTATTCTATTCTATTCTATTCTATTCTATTCTATTCTATTCTATTCTATTCTATTAAAGATTAGAAGGGACCTTTAAAGATCATCTAGTTCTAATCCCCGTGCTATGGGCAGAAACATCTTCCACTAGATCAGGTTGCTCGAAGCCCCATCCAACCTGGCCTTGAACACTTTCAGGGAGGGGGCACCCACAACTTCTCTGAGCAACCTGTTCCAGAGTCTCACCACCTTAATTGTAAAGAATTTCTTCCTTATATCCAATCTAAACCTACCATCTTTCTGTTTAAATCCATTACCCCTGTTTGGCTGAATCCGATTTCTGATGAAGGTGTATGGAAAGAGATGGTGCTACTGAAAGACAAAAGGCCTGTTGGAACTTCCTACAGTGTAAGTATCATGAGTCTAACTGTTTTTCAGAGAAAGCAACACATTACTCTTGCATCCTTCCTCATATGTGTGCAAGAGTAGGAACTGAATTGTGAGTCCTTTCTCATTGCAAGTGATGTTCATTTTATTGATTGCAGAGCTTCCTTTGTTCCTGATAAACTTCTGAGGAGGTTATTGGTTGTGAGGACATTGATTTTGGCTGCAAGGAAACTTAAAAAGTAGAATAAGTCCACACATTTTATGTGCATAATAAATAAGAGAAAGTAAATTGTGGTATGTATTTCCTGTCACTTAACCTAAATATATTTAAACAGGTTCTAGGTGGTGAGCTGGCATCTCCGTAAGTGAATACAATGGGCTATCCTGCCTAGGCATGTGAGGACTACACAGGTGTAATGTCTTTTTCAAATCTGGTGACAAAGATAGAGAGTAAGAGAAAAGACCAGAGCCATGTGGTTTTGTATTTTCTGTTGAAGACCTAGTATACATTGATCTAGAAACCAAATTAAGAAATAACACAAATGTCAAAGCTCTACTCGAGAGCAGTGTTATGAGAAGAGTTAAATAAGATATAGTCCTATGGATGGTAATGTGTTTCAGTATTACAGAATCATCTGGGGGGGCTGGACTAGATGACCCACAGAGGTCCCTTCCAACCCTTACCATTTTGTGATTCTGTGATTCTGTGATCTGCTAGGAGACTCACAAAACTGTGTGCCTTTTGGACTTCTTGTGTACTCCCAATGGCATATCAGTCTCACTCCCAGTCATAAAAGGAGGAATATAATTATATAAAACCACACCTTTTCCATTTGGGAAGCTTTTTGTTTGAGTAAACAGTTTAGATTGCAAGTGTTAGTGATTAGTTTCTGCTTGATTTAGACTGCAGAGGGATAGATGGCTTGACCAACTGCCAGACAATGGAGAAGCAAACACCTTTCATTGCAATGTGTAAAGCGCTTTCCTGCTTTTTCCCCTCTGATTCTCCCTTACCTAGTGATCTTTAGACTATTGGTCTCAGACCAATACGGCAAGTTTTTGTAGAAAATGTTTGAAAATTATTTAGAAAAACATTTCCAATTTTTTCCATATATTACTGCAGCCTAGAGAAATGTATAGGTACATTTGCACAAGTACTGAGGACATTCAGCCAAAAACTAGAATGTCAGGAGAAAGAAAGTAAATCTTATGGAATTGTTTTGATTTATTCTATGTCGAGAAGCAAACAAGAAACTTCACAGAACTTGAACTAATTCAAACAAAAGAGTTTCATTTATAGACGAAACTGATGGATGTTGCTCGCTCTGTATGTTGTGATTTATGGATAGCTAGCATACATATATTTTGGATGTTGAATCTATGTTGTTGAAAAATAAGTTTAAACTGTCGTAGCTGGGAAAGGAAAAAAAGTAAGGTTACGATTTAACAAAATGACTGTGAAATAATAATGTCTGTGTTATGTAGCACCCAGAAAATAAAATCTGCAGTGTTACTCTACATATTGTCAGATTTTAAGAGCACCTAGACAAGCAACAATCTCGTGCTTGAGAGGGAGGAGGAAAGGAAGTACTTTCAGTGCTCAGTTTTGACATCAAATACTTATCCTGCCTTCTACACATTGCCATCTTTCATATTTGATTTTTTCTCAGTTTGCATAACAACAAGCGTTTGTGCATATGCAATTCCATGGCACTTTTAGCCATCAACAAGGCTTATTTTGATCCATTTACAGAGAAGTGATACTGCTCTAAGAGCACTAAAGGCACCGTGCAAGAGATTAAATGAAAATTGTACTTCAGAAGCCACAAAAACTGATCCCAAGTGTCCAGTAGCTTTTATGAGCCCTTGCAAATAGGCAGCAAGACTGTTAACAGACCATGATGACACGAGAAACACGTTGTATAATACTATTACTTTATGTTAAAACAGTGATACTATTCATTTTAGTAATGAAACATAATACACTGCTAATTGATAGTGAATTAGCTTTTATGGGACATGGAATCAGGAAGCAAAGAGAACAAATCATCTGTATGCTATTCTGCTGTATGTTAACTTCTGCTTAGTATGTAGGGAAGTATATAAATAAAAGCTCTCCATTACTGTAAAAGTGCCAATACTGCTTTTGCAGAGGCTGTGAAATATAAAATCTCCCTTCAGATCTTCTGGTTTTATTACCTTTAAAAAAAATGTTTTTCAAAATATTTATCATAATTTAAAAAAAACATCTATTCATTCTGATGTTCTTGAAGTATTTCTATAGATGCTACAAATAGCTAGTTCCTCATTTTTGTACTGGGAAAATATATACAATAAACAAGGTCATATTATCAAAAGGAGGACTTCACAGTAAATCAGACTGGTATTACACGCAGCCAAAACCTTTTAAAGTTGAAGTTTATGGCATCAGGTCTCTTGAAGTAGTCTTAAAGCCTAGTAACATGACTCACTGCTTTGAAATAACCCCCTCTGAAATAGCAACTTGTCTGTCATGTTTAAGTTTTAATAACCATATACAACCTTTACATAACAAGTGGGTTAAACAAATACGTAGAAAAACATATCAAATATCACGGAATTAAAATTATAGCTACCATTACGTCTAAATGAACCAGTCTTGCAACTCTTTAAAGGTAATCTTTTTAAAATAAAGTTTTTGATCTCATGTCTTTCCTTTATTCAGGACTGGAAAGAGTGGGAACACTGGGAAATGAATGGTCCCTGGCTCTGCAACAAGTTGTCCTTTTCTTAGGTTATCAGAATTTACATGTTACAGACTCTTTTCAACTTAACGTACCTGTTGAGTTTAGGCACTGTCACTCCTCTCATTTAACCACATAGCCCTTACAACAGTAGAATGTGAACACACTCTGCATTTGAGTACATTTAGGCTGCTGTCTTGTGCAAAGTAGGTGAAGTCCATGAAAGCCCTTTAAAACACAGGGAAATTCAGCTGAGAGAACGGTTAAATTCAGACTTCTAGCATAGCTTTGCCGTGCAGAGGTGACTTGTATAATTCAATCAGTGTCTTTGCACTGCACTCCTCCTAGCTCCTTATTGAGGGACTGTTACGGACAAGACCCACTGGATTGCCTCTGCACCCTTCATTGGAGACATACATGAAAAATGTAAAACGGGAGGGAGCTGGATAAAGTTGTAGGTATGCAACTACATCATGTAATGCAGTAAAGATATTATTCCTCAAGACCATTTAAACTCGAAAGAGTATGGGTTAGGTAGCCTCTCCTTTTGCCTGCTGAGGGATATGGGTTCCTCCTTGCTGTCACTCCACCATACCATCTTCTTTTTTCATGAACTTAGCTTCGTTTGTCCTCTGTCCTTTTCCTATACCCACCATTAGAAAATATTCCTTGAATTACTGAGTGCAGTGCCAAAGTTTTAGATGTCCAGCCCTGTTGCAGAACCCAGAATCCAGTCTGCGGTGACTGTATTGTACAGGGATTTTTATCTAACCTTAAGGTGCTCTGGTTCATGGGTACTTAGGTCTGTAAAAAGCCAATGGCACATTTCAGCACAGAACAGACTACTATGCAAATCTAAGTATATTAGCTGCATTATCCTGGCAGTAGCATGATATTGCTTTTCAATTCAAAAGCTCTGCATTTCACTTTTATTATCTTGAATGCAGTAAAGCATTAATATGGCTAAACTCCAAGGGTAGCTGAGGTGTTAAAATTTGCACACCACAGTCATGAAGATTACTTGGGAGGTGCTTTCTCCACTTGCATGTCTGCCTTCTGAAAATACAGAAGGAGTTTTATGGGGTGAGAAGGTAAAAATAAAATCCCTATGATAGGGCAACATAGCAGGTAGACTGAGATTTTTGACGTTACGGCTTCTGATTTAAGCTCTTAATATCTGTCTAAGTGCCGGTTCATCAGCTTGAAAAGTTTCCTTTTTTTTTTTTTTTTAATTCTGGTCCTGGGACAGATTATAATGTACAGCTTGCAAAAAGTTAGTGCAATTATTGATGGGAATAAGCTGATAATTTTCCCTGACATAAGCCTGCTGCACAACATCAAAGGCAGCAAATAAATGAAAAAGTTGAAAAAAAGTAAAAAATTAATAAGGATGTCACTGCATCAATCTTGTTTGCAGCCAGCTGAGCTTCACACAGACAGGAAAATTTATTTGAAAATTTGGTTTATGCTACCCATGCATTCATCTGGATCCCAAAGAAGAACGTGCAACTTGCTGCTTCATCTGATCTTGACTTTTTGGGAAATGATTAGATTTTACTGACCCTGCCTGCTAGATCTTAGTTGTATGGTTATTAGACGCAAAAATGTTAATTATGAATGCTGTCTGCAGTCCTCACTTCCCTCTACACCTCCTCCTGTTCTGCTTAATCAAATTTTAACTCTGGTTTAATTATGTTGTCACCCATTTCGGTACTACTTCACTGAAAAAAAAAGACACACTTTTCTTGAATAAGCCATATACTTAAGTCTGCCTTAATAAAGTAATACTATCAATTAAAAATGTAGTCACTTTGAAAATTACATAGAGTTTCAGCTTCTGTGTCCATATTGGCTAGTTTTTGAAGTGGTACAGTCACAGTTTCCTATTTTATTTTTCTTTCATCTGTGGCAGAACCTTGAAGCTTACCTTCCCACACTCAATACGCACAGATATCTATGTGTCAGCAAGTGTAGTCAATCATAAGACTGCTTCACATGAACGGCCTGCAGTACAAAACATTTGTGCCATTGCTGCAACTGAGTCCTTGCAAGTCAAGATGTTAGTATGCAGTAGTTGCAGGGAGTGAATAGAGAACAATAGCATGGATATTGAAAGAGATATACACTCATAATAATAATTATTCTTGTTATTTGTTTAATCAGATATTGTTGCCAAACCCTGTTACAAAATGAAGATACAAATGTCCAACAAAACGTATGTAACACAGTTTGAAGTCTGGCTCAGTCACTACAGATTCAGAAATTACTTATTAATATTTTGAGATTACCGGTCTTCTGACAGTCTTGTAAATCCATTTGCTGCATGTTTTAATGAAGTTAAAAACCAGTGGTGTGATTGTGCAGTTATAGTGGTCATAAGATCTGGTGTCAAGATTAAGGCCATACCATTTGCTGAGTAGAGGAAAAGACTGAGCCAAAGCTCCATCTAGGATGGGAAGACTACAAGTTTTCACATGACCAGCCAAGTAAGAGCTGACAGGCAGCAAGGCACAACTTTCTAAACCACAGCTCAGCAGTAACTGATAACATGAGCATTCCCAAGCAAATGTAGTGGGAAAGTTAAAATCAAATTTATTTATTTGAAGTCTGAATTCACGTGCTTTGCTGGGTTCTAAAATGAAGTCTCTCATGCTGTCTCCTGTTTAGCAAATGCTTTTTTTCTGCTTCACCTCTGCAATCAGTCAAATGCCAGCTAAGACCCAGTGCCTTCCAGTATCACTGTTGTGTCTCCTCCAGAAAATCATCTGATTTATCTGAGGCAGAGAGCACTACCTGAACTACTATTTGTTGGTGTTACTTCACTTTTTCATACCTGAAACCCGTGAAAAAGAAGACATTTTCCTTCACTGCATTGCGATGTAGACTGTTGGCAGGGTTAAGACAAGCACTTCTCTATGTATGTAATTAATCTTGGCAGGGGTGGCAACACACAGCAGCGGCGACACTTGTCTGACCCTACTGCCTTGTATCTGGGCTTTATGTCTGACTTCATGGTTTATGCTGGAAAAGAACATACATAAATCACTAAGATTTCTGAACTGGTGCCTAAGGCACCAAAACTTTTTTAGAACGTGCTCTCTACCACTCCTCTGCTGTTAGTGACTGCATCACAGCATAGTTATAGGAGAGGCTTGCTGTGTGCTAGCTTGCTGAATGTAGGGGAAAATCTGATGTCTCGGGAACTGCAGAACATCAGCCCAGCATCTCAAGCCCTGAAAAGTCTGTGTTCCCATCCTGGAGAAGGTGTCTTGAATTCTCTTATGTTTTAACAGTGATGTGATTTCTTCTGTCTTGCATATAATAGTTAATAAATAACTTGCAACATTAATCCTCTAAAGGACATTGGTCAGTATAACTTGGTGTATATGGTAAGCATAATTTTACAGGGTAAGGTTTTATATGAGAAAGAAATGGGAAATAAAAATCTGATGCATAGATGTCCTTGAAATAATAGTCAAACAAATTGATCAGATCCATCCTGATATGCAATATATCTTTCAGTCAGCATTTTAAGCACTAGCAAAAATTTACTCACAGGACAATCCCAGCAACCACGTCTAATAGACTTCTCCTTAGATGTTAAAATTTGTTTAAACTCCACAGAGTTTAGTGATTTTGCACTGAAGTTAACATTATACGTAATCTCATGCATCTGCTTGCCGGCATCTCAGTGGCACAAGCTAGATTTCTGTATCCTGTCAAAGACCCCCTAATTAATCTCTCTTCGTTGTAGACTGACAGGATGCATGACACTTGGTAACTATTGAGAAGATATGATGAGGTGCTTGACTGTTCCACAGTTCATGATAATAATACTGACTGATGTCAATTTGGCCTGCCTAGAGGTTGTTGTTTCAGTTTACACTGGTGCCAAGGGACTTGTGACCATGAATAAACAACTGTTCTGATGAGATTATGCTACTGGCATAGTTTGGACTGTTTTTGACCAAGCACTCTACACAAGAAAAGAGAGAGTATCGATACGTTCAAATTCTGCAAGTATTTGTGCTTTGGTCTTTCCATGTGGTTCCACAGGTGAAATAGTGAGTGATAATGAGGAACTAATTTTTGAAGAAAGAAGCAAACTACAGATTGTTCAGTCAGAAGAAGTATTTTAAAAGAAATATATATGCATTGAGCAGGATTAATAAATATTTAGTGATCCATTTATGGAATTTTTACCTAGAAAACTGAGAGTTTGTTCTTCCTTGATAGCAGGTAGTATCTAGATTTGAATTTAGATGATCTATTTTATTTCAAATCTTGTCACTGTTCTAATCCTGTAACAGGTTTGAACAATTTTAGTATCGTGCATTTCCATGATGTAAACTCAAATTTAAACACCAATGTTGTATGTATGCTATCTTACACTTTTCTACAGTTTTTCTACTTCCTTCTACTTTGACATATTTTATTCAGCTTCCCAATTCAGTGTTTTTTTTTCCTCCTTTATTGATAAATCCTGACTTTTCTGTCCTTGTCAAATGAAACCAGTTCTCTTCCTCCCTTTCTCCAGTATAATTTTCCTTTGTTGTTCCTCTTCTTCCACAGCAAATGGACAGTTGTATAGTACTTCATTACAGGCTAGCAGTACCAAAGTAGGTAAAACATGTTTAGCACAGCAGAATGTCACCTAAATTCTTATATGGTTCTGAAATACTTAAGAGACAAAGTAGTGTTGATGAAATGAAAGCAAACTACTTTTATCTTAAAGTCAACAAAACTTCAGCAGAAACTTCTTCCTTAACTTTTGTCGCACTCTGAAATCTCAGAAATAACAGTTCCATAAGCTGGTACAATTTGATAGGTGTTTTAGCAAACATTAATGAAGATGAAACTTCAAATCTCAATGTGAAATGATAAATGAAAAACAGTGATTACAATTTATAGTTGTAAGACTGAAATCAGATGGACAACCATGTGGTGTATTTCACATTGTTCAGTGTAGCACATTTTCTACCAGCATTTGTTTTGGCAATAGCACAGATGACACACTAATAATATTTGGAATATTTCACAAGATGTGCAGAGGTGTAACTTGACTGTGAGGACAGAACTGTCCTTCACAGATTGTCACAGAGACCTCAACCTTCCTTTCCTAAGTATCTTAAGACATCTAAGAATAGACACCCTTGTTTTCTTTTCACTTATCCTGATGTCTACTCTGCACATAATTAATTTATGAAGTTCTTCAGGCATAGTGTCTAAACCGTGGCTTTGAAGCTTGAAAGAAAAATATTAAGAGAAGCTAGATCTACGCAGCTTGCAGGAGTATTTCTTGCCTTGACCAACTGAATCAGCTGTCTTAGTTATATAAAATACACCTTTTGTTTTGCTCTAAATTCTCTAAATATTTCAAAATTGGTCTAGATATGACAGAATAAATGGGTTCTGTATGCTGCTTACCTAGGAGGGGAAAGCAGAAGTAGGAAATCAAAAGTCAGTGAACTGACAAACTGAGTTGAATTGGGATCTAAGGGTAAGAATTTGTCACTTGTAGTTGTCATGTTCCCTGCTAAAGTGAGATAAAGGGAGAGAAAAAGGTGCTTCTGGGATAGAGATAGAATGCACCACACACTACAATTTGTGTTATCTATAGGTTGATGTATCTAAAGTCTTCAATTTGAAATGTTTTATACATTAAAAAGTCAATAGCCTTGTCACAGGGTGAAAACTACCCATAAGTACAGCTGAGATAAAACAAGGTCTATATCTTCTCAGCTCCAATCCATTTGGTGATTCTAATATGTGCTGGAAAGACAAAGCAGCACAGATAATTATCATGAGAGGCTTACCTGAAAACACTGCTAGATGAGGTCTGAACTACATCTGCCCTCCTGTAACGGTTTAGATGTGCACTGAAAAGAATCAGAGAAAAATTTTTAACCTTATTATGTCCTGGTAACACATTTTGGGCAGGAGATCAGAAGGAAATGCTACCCCAGGCAGCCACAGCTAATAGACTTTACACAGGGCATGAGTCAAAGAGACTGGGGATATGTGACCAACAAAGCTATTGGTGGGTGCTGCTGACTCTTTCAGTTAAAAAATAGTAGTACAAACAGCAGTAGTCCCTCAGTGGGGACACATCCACCACCCTGCAACAGTCTGAGCCCAGGGTGCGGTGGCCACACACAGCAGTGAGACCCCGCGCCATGACTCAGGCACACAGATGGTTGGATTTTGCCCCATTCCCATGCCTCAAGGGTGAAGGGCACACCAGAACCTCATGGCAGGGACCTTGACTGGTGTGTGTCCTGTGTGTGTAGTAGGACAGACCTCTGGACAGAAATCAATACCCACCTGCTACACATATCTTCCTCAGAAAAATAACTTGAGGCTTTATGTCACTATGTGGAGTGGTTCTGCTCTTGCAGCTACCCCCACCCCACTCCCACTGCACCAATGACAAGCCTAAATAATAACAATGTCTCTGCTGATAAACATGATTGGGTGGGAGGGGGGTGTTGTTTTTTTTTACCTTCCCTAATCTTTTACCTGGAGAGGAAAGAGGGTAAAGAAAAGAGAATCCAGGAGGGGTTTTTAATACACTGCTATTCTGACTAAGAGCTCCATACTGGAAGCAGGGCCACCAGTCTCTCTTAACTTAGCATTCAGCATCATATCCTACATATTTCCACCCAGTAGAGAGGATGCAGGGATTAGTGGAGATTCTACAATATCTATATAGTAAAACTTGGAAAAATCTTTCTAACTTCTTCAGAAACGAAAGTTGAAGGGTGGCCAAGCTTTGAGACTTTGACTTGTTTTAGGTCGACGGGGTTCCTGAAGCTTCAGAGATGAGCTATGCCATTTGGGAGTTCACAGAAATGCATGGATAGATACATCCTTCTTATGATGAGTCTGTGGATGTTGGCTCTGTTGCTAACCACAGCTCGGGGAGTAGGTGTGATTTCAAAAATGCAAGCAGAGTACAATAAATTAAGGAGGAGCAAGAATTTGGTTTTAATAAAAATACACACAGGAGAGCAACTAAATCATAAAAAGCTTCAAAAAATAGGAATTAAACAAATAATTAGACATCAATCAAAATATAAAGAGATTCTCACCTGGCACTGTCCAGAAAAAGCTATGCATGACTATCACAATGTTATGTCACCTGAATAGACACAGAAGTAAGCCCAAATCTCCCACTTCAGCTGTGACTAAACAAACACCTAAAACATTACTTTGCAGTCATAAAAAAGAGAAACTTAGATAATGCTGACAGTAGATAATAAAATAACAGTTCTTTTTTAAAGACACTGACTTGGTCCTGTAATAGTCAAAACCCAAGGAGCTTAAATTATTTATGTATTATTTAGTGACCGACAAGAAAAATAAATGGGTATATTCTTGCCTGAAACCCTATAAACAAACAGATATCTGATCCTGTGAGAGCAGTTTTGAATAAGAGTAATGACCCTTAGGTGACTGTGAAAAGAATCTCTTAGCTCCCTGTTGCTTAGTTTTCCCATTCTACAAGCAGCCTCTGATGATAAGAAGGTTGTGAGGGGAGGGGGGGGGAAAAAAGATATGACATTTATAAAGAGCCTTTATTCTTTTATGCCAATACCATGGTGTTGGGCATATTCACCTGGAACTGTGGGATAAACAAGTACCAAGCTATTTTCTGCCATGGTGGATCCCTGATGTTAGAAACCTGGACAATTGGGGTGGTTCTCCTTTCAAACTGTGGACATATCCTCTTCCAGCTTGTCTTGGTTTTGACTAGAATAGATTTAATTTTTCTCTCAGTAGCTGCTGTGTTTTGGATTTAGTATGAGAAGAATGCTGATACACTGATGTTTTTAGTTGTTGCTGAGAAATCAAGGACTTTCTCAGTTTCTCATATTCAGATAATGAGCAGGAGCGCAGGAGCTGGGAGGGAGCACAGCCAGACAGCTAGCCCAAGCTGACCAATGGAAATATTCCACACCATAGACGTCATACTCAGTTTATAAATGGGGGTTGGCCGGGGGAGCAGGAATCCTTTTTTTTTTCTTTTCCTTGAGTTCAAATCCTCTCTTGTCCGGGAGTATGAACTTTTTTAGGAGTTTGTTATTTTTGGGGAGTTTTGAGAAACTTACAAAATCCATGAGTTCCACGTTTTGTGATCACCACTCAGGGAATGACTGAAAACTGGTCATCAGGTGGTGAGAAAATTGAACTGTGTTTAGTTTGTTTTGCATGTTAATTATTATTAATAGTAGTAGTATTAGTATTATGAGTATTTGTACTACTATTTCATTTGCTGTCATTAAATGTTCTTTATCTCAGTCCATGAGTTTTATCTTTTGTCTATTTCTCCTCCCTATCCTACTGGAGAGGGAAGGGGAGCACTGAGTGAGTGAGTGGCTGCCTAGTGCTTAGTTGCCAGCTGCCAGGTTAAACCACAGAACAACTGTGAGCGTGCAAAGGAAGAGATTACTGTCCTCAGTCTCCCTTTTGCTTACCTCTGCCTCATTGCCAGCAGCTACTGACTCCTTACATCAGCCCACTGACCCGCTCCTCTGACAAGTTTCCAGCCCATTCCAGTGAAAGTGAACCAGTTAGCTGTCACCCAGCTTAAATACAGCATCATTCCTGACCGCCACCAGCTGAGTGAAATAGGTACAGAGCAAATGGAAACTACTTACCCAGTGGAGGGTCAATCCAGAGAGCTGCTTCACCTACCCCTTTACAAGTGAATATTTCTGAATTCTTATACAGTGGAAGGGATTCACCACCAGAGACTGAAGGACACCATCTTCATAAAATAATAGAGTTCAGTGATTTGGAGACCTGAGTTTGCAGCTAACAGTGTGGGGTGTTACATTCCTTGATGATTTCCACACAGACTATTATTATTGTGCTTCATGCTTCTTAACTCACATTCCTTTCCTGTATTCATGACACAAGCATTTCTTCACCATTATCTGAGCCTCAGAGATCCAAACAAATATAAACTTTCCAGATATGAGAAGAAGACATTGGTGAAGCCGAGATATGGGAAGATATTGATACTCACAGAAGAAGAAAGAAAATCTGAGAATATTTCTATGCTACACAGGAAGAATAACACTGACTTATCTGAAAGCAAATGGTTTGATGCTGTATTTGAGCTAATATTTGTGTACCGTATCATGCTAATACAGACCTATTGCTTGCAGGAGCAAAGGTCTCAATACAGCACTAGCCCATCTCAAACAGAGCTTGAACAGTTCTTTATGTCTTGGTATAGACATATCCTTAGGAGCATTATTGGAACAGGAAACAGAATATTTCACAGAAGAAATATACTATGTAAAAGGCACAGCCCTGCATAACTGTTATCTACAATCTTTTTCACTATATTATAAAAATGTATGAAGGCAAGACATAAAGCTGCATTTAGAGGATGCAATGTGGCACTTATGACAATACTTCACACATTTCCATCTCTAACAACAATCTGTAATCCACCACCAGTTTGGTTCCAGAACACTCAAAAGACGTAATTATATATTACCTCCAACCATAGAAACTCTGGCAAGTGAGTAATTAAAGGATAAACTTTCCTTCCCACCTGCAAATAGACTGCTCTTTGGTTAGAGCAACAGCAGATTCTTTCACTTTCTGCACCACTTACCTGACACACCAGAAAAGTTAGATTTATTCATTTTTCTTCCACCTTGAGAGAAACTCTGATCCCATGGATCCTACTGTCCACTCTCTTCCTTGATACTATAGTCTGACTAAATTAATCTTAATATATGATGTCATAAAGGCAGTCGCAGTCCTGACTGCAGGTCCAGGTTCATCCCCCTCATTTAAGCAGGAAATATGTATGTTACTGGCTCCCATTATAATGAAAGGAGAGAGGCAGGCACTTCAGTAGGCAAGTCATCCTGCCTAAAATCAGAATGACACTCAATAAGTACCAGAACAGGACCTTGGGTGTGTGTGTACATTTCCAGCTTAGGCACTGCAATTGATTGTCTGAAATTAGATTTGATTAGTATCAGTCTTAAAGTCTATATTATGTTTTATGTCATTTGTTGCATTATCAAATTGAGATAACAAATTTCCTGTTATAGAAGGTTTTTCATTTTGTGTTTCAGGAAGCAGATGGTGGACCTGTTAGATTGTCGTTTCTTCTGAATCATTGATGATGTCTCTTTACAGTGGCTACCATTTAAAGAGAGAATTTGCTCCTTACAAGAGGTGTCTTTACTGTGTGGCATTTTCTATTTCTATATTGTGAAAAAGATCAAACAGACAATGGCATAGCAAAAAGTGATTTCTATTTTTTTTTTCTGGTATCCACTGCAGGAGCAATAATATATGATCCAAATTAAAAGTGTCCAGATATGAGTTTTCAGTTTATCTGAAGTCTGTTTTCTTGCTATTGATCACACTGACACACAGCATGCTGTCTACATACCATTATTCCATGTCTAGTCTCAACCTTGTTGATTATTTGATTTGTTAATTGTTTCAGAAGAAATCTCCCAGTGTCATCTACAAGTCATGAGACCTAGTCAAAAGAATACAATAAGATGATGAAAGTTTCAAAGTAATTATCATCAACACTTCGATCTTACTCCATTACACTGTAAGATATTAGCATATTAAATCTAAATCTAAATTATATGTCAATATAACTCTAAATTTAATAATTGTGAGAGCTTTATTGGATTTCATTAATAGCTTCTTGTTGTACAAGTAGTAATAGCATTCTACTGCTGTTTCTGATTAACCTAAATAAATTAAATTCAGCTTTCAAGAAATATTCTTACCATGCAGATTACAGTGAAAGGGCACAAAAATTGTAATCTAATCATATTGACTTCCAAAATAAAAGAAACAGTTGTTTGAAATTTTAATATTAAAAAATATATTTACATCACCATGCATAGGTATAATATGAGGTAATCATATTTTTAATATAATGTTGCTTTACTTGATTATTGTCTGAGAAAATTTGCCACATTAACATGTGACTTCTGCAAATATATTTGTTTGCTTATGTAAATATTAGTTGGGTTTTTTTTTACTTATAACACAATTTGGTTTTATGATCATGTTTCAAATCAACTACCAATAGGAAGCAATCAATAATATATCACAAGATGTAGCCCATTTAAATGTTTAATGAATGTGTAAAGAGGGAAGGTTTCAAAACATGTATAAAATTCTCAATATTCTCTCCCATTCTCCATTCTCTATGTCTTACAGGATCTTACATGCTGTTTGCTACTTGTTATGTTACAGTTCATCAAATATTAGGAAAAGTTACTTTTCATTCTTCATTAAGAAATATTAAAGGTGCTAGAGCAGATCATCCCAATGTGCCAAAAAAAGCTCCAGCAGGGAAAAAGACTGGCCTGGCAGAACAGAGAGTTTTGCTGGAACTGAGGAAGACAAGGAAAGTTTCTGACCTTTGGAAACAGGGGCAGGAAAATCAACAGGAATACAAAGATGCTATGTGGTTATGTAGGGAGAAAATTAGAAGGGCCAAAGCCCTACTAGAACTGAACCTTTCTACTACCAGCAAAGACAATAAAAATATAAATACATTAACAACAAAAGGAGAGCTAAGGAGTATCTCTGTCCTTATTGAATGCAGGGGGAAACATAGTGACAAAGGATGTGGAAAAGGCTGAGTTAATGCCCTCTTTATCTCAGCCTTTAACAAAAGACCAATTGTTCTATGGGTACCCAGCCCCCTGAGCTGGAGGACAGGGATGAGGCGCAGAGGAAGCCCCCATAATCCAAGGGGAAATGGTAAGTGACCTGCTATACCACTTAGACACACACAAGTCAATGGAGTCAGATGGGATCCACCCAAGTGTACTGAGGGGGCTGTCAGAGGTGCTCACCAAGCCACTTTCAATCATTTATCAGCAGCCCTGGCTAAACGGTGAGGTCCCAGTTGACTGGGAGTTATCAAATGTGATCCCCATCTACAAGAAGTGCTGGAAGGAGAATCCAGGAAGCTACAGGCCTGACAGCCTTACCTCTGTACCAGGGAAGGCTATGGAGCAGTTCATTCTGAGTGCGCTCACTGGACTTGTGAAGGACAACTGGGAGATCAGGCCCAGACAGCACAGCACCAGCTGTATTGTGGCCAGTTCTGTTTAAACTTGTTATTAATGATCTGGATGAGGGGACTGAGTGCTCCCTCAGTAAGTTTGCAGATGATACCAAGCTGGGTGGGAGTGGTGATCCACTGGAGGGTAGAAAGCTTCTACAGAGGCATCTGGAGCAGCTGGATCAATGGGTCAAAGCCATTTGCATGAGACTCAACAAGGCCAAGTGCCAGGTCCTGCACTTGGGCCATGACAACCCCATGCAATGCTACAGGCTTGGGGAAGAGTGACTGGAAAGCTGTCTGACAGAAAAAGACCTTGGGGTGCTCGTTGACAGCCAGCTGAACATGAGCCAGCAGTGTGCCCAGGTGGCCAAGAAGGCCAACAGCATCCTGGCTTCTATCCAGGAATAGTGTGGCCAGCAGCAGCAGGGAGGCAATCGTGCCCCTGTACTCAGCACTGGTAAGAACACACCTGGAGTGCTGTGTTCAGTTTTGGGCACCTCACTACAAGAAGTACATGGAGTTGCTGGAGTGTGTCCAGAGAAGTACAACGAGGCTGGTGAAGGGTCTAGAACACAAGTCTTATGAGGAGTGACTGAGGGAACTGGGGTTTAGTGTGGAGAAGAGGAGGCTGAGGGAAGACCTTATCGCTCTCTGCCACTACCTGCAAGGCAGTTGAAGTGAGCCGGATATTGGTCTCTTCTCCCAAGTAACTAGTGACAGGATGAGAGGAAACAGCCTCAAGTTGTGTCAGGGGAGGTTTAGATTGGACATTAGGAAAAACCTCTTCACAGAAATGTTTGTGAAGCATTGGAACAGGCTGCCCAGAGAAGTGGTTGAGTCACGATCCCTGGAGGTATTTAAAAGACACATAGACATGATGCTTAGGGACATGGTTTAGTGGTAGACTTGGCAGTGTTAAGTTTATGGTGGGACTCGATGGTCTTAGAGGCCATTTCCAACCCAAATGATGCTATGAATCTCTGGTTTTTTGTAACTGTTCAAAATATGAGAAAATGGCACTTATTCTGCCTGTTCTTTAAGAACTTTCACAAGTTTCAAAATGAAGTTTGCATGAACAAGGTTTGACCATAAGGTCTCAGTTTTTCCTTTTATTAAATAAAAACAAATAACCCCCAGGCTGTAGGAGCAGGATAATTAAAGGAAGGAACAATGCTTCTCCCTAGATTTCAATCTTGAAAATGTAATAGGATACATTATCTTTAAAAAGACAAGTAGTAAGGTAGTGGTGCTGATGGGGAAACTTCAAAGAAACATATATTTATCTGAATTTAAATTCAGTTCCTCACTAGTCAGTTCTATAAATAAGGAGACCTTGAGTAATTTTCTTTGCTAAGATTCAAATTTAGCACACTGATCTGCTTTAATATGCAAGGCACCAAAGCCCAGTGAGGCATTTCTGTAGTAATGAAAGAAATCTCCTGCTTGTGAAAGTTTCTGTTTAGGGCTGGACCAGCTGGAGGAAACAGGTAGGACAGAAGTAATGCAAGATAAAACACAAAACCCTCGAGGTCGCTTTAAGCTTGACATCTTATTAATTATATTAAAGTCACTCAGCTGTGGATAAGACCTATCCTTCTATCAGGACTCACTAAGTCATTTTGTAGTAGAGGGTGACTCTTGTGAGTCAGCGGAACACATCTGCCTGGAGAACTGTAGTGGACTGAAAGCCTCTAATTTAACAACCAAAAAGCAACAGACCCTCGTAAATGAATCTGGATTGCACAGATAAGAAAGTTGCACAGTGAGAAGAACAGGTATTGGACAGGTAGAGCAGATTTTGCAAAATACAACAACAGATTGTTGCTGTTTTCTGAGGTTTCTTTAAAGAAGAAACTTTCAAGCTTTGATCCTAATTTTGAAACCTTTGTTCTTAATAAATAAAAATAACAATCTTCCACAACACCATCAACCCAATCTGCCACAGTAGCTGTGTTTCTACATCTGTCTAGCATAAAATTGTGTATGTCTCCATGTCAGCTATCTGCCTTCTAAAAAGTACCAAAGCAGTAATTCTGTGATGCAATATATTAAAAAAAAATTTTGTCTTCGGTCCTCAGTTAACCTAGACATATGACAACCATGTATGGTCAGATTTCTTACTCAGTTTGCCCAGATATCACTAGTAGGGCATATAATATACAAAAAAAATATCAGCTACATAGATACATTCACCTGAGAAAGCCACTAAGGAGTCTGCTTGCTATGAATATATTCAATATCTTTTCTGAATTTTGGGCCTTCTAAACATGTTGTGGTCCTAAATGCCCTTTGGTAATGAATATGTATTGCGGAGATATGCATCTGAACTAGCTATCCAGACTGCTGCTATAGCCATATAATTTAGGATGAAATTTGCCTGAGTCTGAACCAGATTTCTAAAACACAAATTCTTGTTTCTCTCCACTGGTAATGGAGGATGGTAAAGGAAGACTAGGAGATATCCATAAATCCACGGTCATTTTGTGAGATCCTGAGGCATCTCAGCTGGTACAAAATGCTCTTGAGGCTCCTGTCATCATGTGATAGAGAGGATTGCAGCGCTGAGCAGTTTGTCTTCAAGATGGGCATAAAAGAACCCATTGTGCATGAATGTACGTCATCGCTTTCTGATCTTTTTGTTTCCACAGCAGTCTGCAACACTGTAGTCCACAAATTACATAGGAAAAAAATCCAGACAATAAAATGAACAGAACCAAAAGTTCCCCACTTGAAATGTATTTCCCTTTTTGTAAGAGCTTATGACCTAATTATTTTCCTTGGTGCCCTCACTGCCTGTATAGGGAGTTAGAACATACATATGTATTCTAATTATTTTTAGACAGAATGACCAGAACTGCACACCATTTTGTTAGCTGTAGGTGCATCAGAGATTTATGCAGTAAAATAAAACTAGATGCTCCCTCTCCATTTCTTTTCTAGTAATATGAAATATCTCTGCCATTTTCAACTGCTAATGTTCAGAGAACAGATGTTTTCAGAGAAGCATTCACAGTGGCTCAAAGACCTTGTTCCCAAGAGGTAATATTTGATTTAGAGCCTGCCGATGTGTAAACATAGTTAAGGTTGGTTTTCCCCCTGCACATTACTTTGCATTGTTGACAGTGTTACATCCATCATTTTATTGCTAGTCATTCTGTATTGCTAGTTTTAAATCGTAGTGTCTTGAATATTTTGTATCATCTGCAGACTCTTTAGAGTTCACTGCTGTTTTCAAGCTGATTAAGGAGAAAAGGAAGATAATGAATAAAAGCACTGTCTCTTCCTACAACTTTTAAATAGCAGCTGGCTCACTGGCAATAATCATTTCAAAAAAAGCAATTATTCAACCTCTTCATTATTTTCTTAAGAAGTTTCTGCAAACCTTGCCACACAGACACTTTTTATGGACTGTTTTTCCCTCATCTCCCAAAGAGGAGGTATTTCTCTGGCAGTCAAAGAGTGTCCACACAAGAATTACTTCACCATGTAGCATAGATGTAGCCTTATTTCAATTACTTATTTCCGTATCTCTAGAATTCTGAGAGTAATTTAACTGTTCTTGGACTCCTGTAAGCAGTTATTTACAGCTCAGTGAGGTAATATATAACATTACTCCTTGTATACACTTTTTTATCTGCTTCTTTTTCTTAGCATGCATGGTTCCATTAAAAATATTCTAGGGATTCCAAATCAATGCTGCTTTAGTATTGACTTGACTTGGTTTTGTGTAAATTTATACATATACAGGTGGAGAGGATACACCACAGCTAAATTTCAAGAGCATATTAGAGGTGTCTCATTCTTATGTACAATTTATAATATTAATAATTAATATTAAAGGAAAGTGACATATTGATGCCTATGAACATACACTTCTTCCTATTGGTACTACTGAGGTAGCTAAATCCAAAACAAAGCACATGCTTTTTCCCCAAAAGGAATAAAACACATAAAGCTCCGTATAATATATGTTATAAAGTACCAGTTGCATTATGTTTTGAGTTATTGTTAGAAAAAGATGAAGCACATAAGTACTCACTAAACATAAAAGGTTAAAGCACAACAGAAAAAAAATATTTTTAGAGATAAATGTGTGGCCCCTGAGGTTAGATACAGAGGATCTGCAAAATTAAAATTACTTACATCAACCTTGGAATAAATACTGTTGCTACCTAGACTCAACTATAAAAATTGTTGTGTGCTCAGAGAATGGTTTTAAGAAAAAGCCAATCACATTCCATGTTGTCAGAAGCACAGTTTGAGCAATCAAGAGAGAAAAAAAATTTGTTTGTTCACAGTTTTTGTGAAAATTCAATAGTAAAATGTCCTCTCCTGCTAGTGAGCTTGTAATACAATTTTTCCTGGGAGTCAATAAAATGCTACCACGAAAAGGAGATTTTCCATTATCGGATATCTTTAGCTTTCCAGAGGATCAAGGATTTTAGATGATTTTCATTCAGAAACTTAAGAGATTCTGAAATGTCTTTGAAATCAAAATTAAGAGATGATATGAGTCATCACAGGATGTTATGCTTGATTTTATTCATGGGAATCATCAAATTGCTAATAATGAGGCATGCAGAAGGAAAAAATCTTTTTAAAAGAAGTACACTCTGTATTTCAAAAAAGGCTTTATGTACTTACACCGTGTAAAAATCATGAAACACCTTCTATAACTAAGAAGGATATTATACAGCATTTACTAAGGGAAAATATTTTAAAATCAGTAGGCCCAGATAACTTATACCTACTTCTGCAAAATATGTATTTTTAAAAGCTGGGGTGTTTTTAGAAGTTTTAGATGTTTAAAAATCAATCCCATTTGTCTTCTTTCTGGCCAAAGAATCATTTTAGACCATTCTGGAACACTTCAGGGCTTAAGGCCTTCCCTCAGACACTTTGCTTTATCATCTCAAAATATCCTGAAATGTTCCTTCAGGCAGCCAGTGATGCAAAGCATATGTCTCTGAGAGTGGTTCTTGAAATCCAAAATATTATTCATCTTCCTAGACATATCATATGTATTACTTGACTTCTGTTTCATCCCAGACATGAGTCAATCACTGTTCAGTCTCTGTTTCTTTAGGGATTAAAGAAAAACATAAGAAACAATTCTGCTGCTGCAGTTTAATGTTACATTTTTCCTTCCTAGTATCTTAAAACAGTCTTCCCATAAGATACTGACTCATGGGATTTTCTCACATTCACCCACATAAGCTAATCCTCCTTTAAGCTGCTTCCACGTCTTCTTACACCTACTACCTGTCAGACCTGTCCCTTCCTAAGCCTCCCATCCTCTGCTTCTTTCTCCTCCCCAGCTTTCCTGCTTCCTTCAGCTACTTGCTTTGATGTGGTATCTTTGGTGATCCTATTGTCTTCATGACCTCCCGTAGCATACTTTTTCAATTATCTTTTGAAACCTGATAATTTCCCCACTCCAGTGTCTCTCCAGAGTCTGCCTTTTGTTTGGGAGGTGTATGCCTTTAAAGAATCATGGAGGGAATATTCCTTCACTCCAAAATTGAATTTAACACCCTTCTCCCCATGAAGAAACTAGTTTATGTGCCTGTACTTTCAGAGATTTTGAAACTAGAGAAGAACATATATGAAAAGAGAGATATGAAGTAAAACAAAATTTATTTTCTGTGTTTGAGCTGCAACCACAAAGACCATTTAGCCCATTTAGACCCCTGCTCATGATCAGAATACAGCATTTTGAAGGTGTTACCTGAAAAGATAACCATCCCTATTGAATATTTATTTTAACCTTCTCTATTACCTGCAAATGCACCTTCTGACGTGTTAATAACAATAGATACTGATGCTGAAGCCACTCCCTATTCACTGCCTCCAAAATCAATGCTCATGGAGAGATGTAAATTTTTTCTAAACAGTACCGATTAATACTGTACTGTTATCTATATGGTGTCTATTATCAAGAGCCAGATTATGCCTGAACTGGAAAACAGATTGCTTTCAGTTCCTTTCCCTTCACTGAATGCTTTTAATGGATTGAAAATTCTCTTCAAATAAAGGAAAAAAAGCTTCAGGGATGCATTAATCTGTTTCCACAGAAAATAGCTGACATGAAATTGCTGTGCCAGATGGTATTACAGTTGTAAATTTACAGGCAGTCAAAAAATATCCCAAGGAATTCAAGACAGCACATTATCAGAATATAAACAGCACAAATGAGGTAAACATACTATTTCCGGGTCTCCAAAAACCTGCTCTTCTTAGTACTGTCATATTTAAAATTTTGTAGTGAAACAAGAAGATCATCTTTACTTCTAGATTATTATTGTTGTTGCTACCGCAATGCAAAATATATGGGAACTTTAACCACTGAAAAATGAAGTATTTTCAAGTGCTTTCATGTAGAAATGGACTGGGCTTTCTGGGTGCATGCAATATGCAATGTTCCTAAATTTATTGCATATGTCAAACTGTAGCAATAAGCTATTAAGTTAGGAAAAAACTCAGACTTCATTTCAAAAGGTGGATGAAACTTTTAGCAGTGGGTTCAGTTCAGAAGTCCAGCAAGTAAAAGACACCACTTGAAGGTCATTGGAACATCCATTCCTTGGCAAATTTTTCTTCAGAGATGATAAAGAGAATGTTTTATGAAGCCAGAAAGAATAAACACCAAAGGTTCCTGGGAAGGCCAAGCCTACCGCCTTTTCACTCCTAAAGGAGAAATCTAAAGCTAATTGAATCTTAAATTAGAAGAAAAATAGCTGGTACTTGATTTGAGTTACTTGGTTTGAGGTCAATAGATTCAACTGTCACTGAGTACAACTGCATGTGTGATATATTATAGAGAGGTTAGGGAATGGATTAGGTATTATACATTGTTCTTTTCTTCTGTCTATACTCCACACATACTCTCATGTGTCTAGATCTGACTCTTCCCCTTGGCAGATCTGACAGAAATGAATCTGCTTTTACAAACGACATTAGTAAGATAAACTCTACTCAGCTGCCTCCAGAGTTTTCTCAGCGTTGCATAACAGCATATTTCCCCGTGTCACAAAATGCTTTCTGCATTCTAAGCCCTGGAGTGAGCACATGAAATCAATAATTGCTTAAGCATATGCTTAATTAGGCTCAAAAGCATATGCATTTTGAAACTGCTACATGTTTTTTTAGAGCATTACCTCCCTCCTGTCTCTCCCCTACACTGTGTTCTGAAGCACAAAAAATGTTCATCTTACAATTAACCCATGCAGTTAAAATGGGTCTAAACACATTCATTGTTTGGATCTCAGCATATTTTTCTCTGTTGGAAGGATAGGGGGTTTTTTTGTTCTATTATTATATAGCTCCTGATATAAGGAATGGATTAAAAGTTCTGTGTTCTGGCCTTCAAATCCATCACAGTAAGTTGTAAAAGAGATGAAGAGAGTGTATAGGGATTATCTACTTGGCACCTTTTCCAGTACAATAAAAGGCTGTCAAATGAAGTCACCAGATTCTGAACACCAAAAGAAAGTAGATCCTCACACAAAGGTTTCCATGGAATGGTTCTGATCTGACTTCTGATTTTTTCAGGCATTTCTAAATGTTAAGGGAAAAAAAAAAAATCAGTTATTCATATCTACAAACTTATACCAGAATTTACTTAAAAGAAGTTACCACAGAATCATTATTCCTAAAACATGACCTGAATTACACAGGTTGAATGTTTTTTCTTCTTTTGTCCCAGGGTTTGAAAACCATAGAAACTAAGCTGTTTCTCTCTACCTCTGTATTATATTGTTATGTAAGGGAGACTTCAGATTCCTATGACCTTCTTCGTCTTGTCACTTCAGATTTTCTCTAGGCTGTACATCTTATATTTGAGGGTTCCAAAAGTAACAATCAGGTATTTTTTCTTCTGGCTCCTATTGTTTTAAGGTTGTTACTGTAACTTACTTGCTCTTGGTCTGTGGTCTAAAGCTTATGGTTACCACAACTTTATTGACCAGGCTTTCACTGTTAGCAAACAGGAAAGGTCTAGGGATTATTGAGTGGAATAGTCTGTGTGCTACTTATCAGCTTGAATCAATCTTCATGATTTTTAAAAAAATTGATGGTTTCTAACTTGTGACCATTGTGTCATGTTGACTCAAACATCTACGTGAAATGACTAAAGCAATTCATAATTTTACTTTTGCTCTCTCACTCTGGCTTGTGGGCTGCCCGCAATGCTGGATTTGCTGCACCTTCTCAGTGTCTTTGCAGTAACTATTTTTTTCCTCAGATCATTCCTCAAGTAATTATATTGCATCTAGTAACAAAATAGATTTATATTGATAAAGCAAACTGTTGATTCTTTCAGTTGCTCTGAAATCCATTATTAATTAACTTTTCATTAGAGACAATTTAACAAAAGACAATCATCTTATATCTGGAAATTGTACTCTGAGAGGAAAGAGGAATATTCTGATTATATGTATTCCATATTTAGGTCTTCCTGTTTATGCTTATACTTGAACTTTGAAATATGCGTGTTGAGAAGTATGAGGTTGTATACTAAGCCAGTCTCAGGTGGAGATTCTAGAAGTAAGGATTCCTGGTTTTGACCTTCATATCATTCTTCTGGATCTACTTTGAAGCTCGTACTGGTTTGAACAGGGAATTGGGCCAGATGTCCTCTAGAGCTCTTTTCCATCTTAAATTATTCTTTGATTCTGTGTTGTCTTTATAGAGGTTCTGGACAAAAGTATCGTGAATCACCTTTCTAAATAAAATGTCACATAAAACATAGGCTATCTTCCACTGTTCATGGTAGAGAGGTGAAAGTGGAAAAAAATACCTCCAGTAAAAAACTCATGATAATAAATGTCAACACCATCAACAGCCTGAATCTTGGCATTTTTCAGGGTATTACACAGGCTTTTTTATTTCCTTTTTAAAGCTTTCTCATCAGATGCAAAATGGTCCTGGTTGTGTCTTGTGAATGTGCTTGCTGACTTGTTTCTTCATGTTAAAACATATTCTAACACCTGAGGAAAAAGTCTAGCCCAGTATTTTGTGCCTCACAGGAATCAAATAGTAACAGCCCTTAAGAAAGGATAGAGTGCCTTTGAAGAAGATATAACAATAATTTATAATCATAATTGACATTCCACTCTCCGCTGACTAGAAGAAGTGGAACACAAGGAATTTCACAGGATGTGCTGCATCTCAAACCAGGAAATTTGATTAATGCAACAGCACACTAGTTAGAACTGGACAAAATGTTTTTCATCTGAAAATGCCAATTCATCAAGTATGAAGTACTTCTAGAAACTTATTAGTTTTTTGAAGAAACTTTATTTGAGAAAGGCAAATCCCTTTTTCTGAAATCCTAACAGTATGATAAAATAATATAGATCTCTCCTTCTTCCTTCTTATATAAACTCAGAATTTCTGAAAATTTTCTAGTATGCACTAGGTATCAGTTTGAACATGACTTCAATTATGAATACAGGATGAATTAAAATGAAAACTTTTTCCATTAACTAAGGAAAACAAATTCAGTGCAGCAATTCATTTTACCTAATCCCCACTCATAAAGACTACGTATAAAACTGTCAGATGTGACTGTCACACAATCTATTTAACCATTCATTCAGATATATTAAGTCCAAAAGTTACTTCCTTTTTTCCCCTTGATAAGAAGCAAAGCCTAAATTTTATCTTCTCCAAACCCAGCTGTCTCTAGTCCTGAGAGATATCAGGCTTGGCTTGCATATGCAGAGAAACACCACACATGCTGCAGAAGCAATCGCAGTGTGCTGACACTACAATTAGGATTTTTTTTGTAATATCATTATAGCATATGAACAAAACATTGGAACTTCTACTGGTCAGATATTTTGTTTTAACTAAAATGAGGGAAAGATGTAAACCACATAAAAACATTTTAAAGTGTCTAGCAATATGTTTTTCCTCTATTTCAGACGTCGGGGGGGGGAGCGACTTCTGTTATCTGAGGCATTAATTACCTTACTGCTGATTAGTCATGACATCTTCTTTGCTGTCAGACTTTCTATATACAATAAACTAGAAACATATTGACAACAAACCTGAAAGGAATCTCCTTCTATTTCCTGATTGATGAAAAGACCTGTTCGTTGCCTTAAAAAATATTTATATATTATATATACCTTAAACTTTAAAATTAAAAAAAACAATTATAGAAAAGACAACATTAATGAAACATATTCCTGGACAGTTTCAATTCTTCTTTTCTTCTTCACTATGACAAGAAAAATTCACTTTCATACAGGGAGCTAAGCCAAGTGCTGTTCTTCTCTTCACAAGAAAGGTAAATCAATACAGAGCCCTTCTACTTCACTAAAATTATATTAACTTCTACCATTTGTGGTTCTAGATCAGCGAAATTATGTGTGGATTGCTAGCAGTCCTCAGAGCTCTCCGTATCATGACCTCTTTTTCGAATTTGGGTATAGCTGATCTTTTCTGTAATTCAGTAACACAATAAGTACAGCTTAATCCGTGTATGTTGACTTTCATTTACAGCCCAAAAGTTAAATTTAGGTGTCATAAATATTTGTAGTCATGAGAGGAGTCAGGCCTTAGATTACTTCAAAGATCTTTTGGTCTTAGTAGAAAGATCACAAGCTAACTTTAACAAAACTAGACATTCACCTGACATGTAAATCTTAAGTTGATGAAAATTTCTACCTCGTTATTCTTTTTAATTGTGCTTTTAAACATAGTAAGTGATTAAAAAAAAAAAACATTTTTACATTTATAAATATTGCCATGTGTGTCTAACTCTGTACTCAAGAAAAAAGATCTCCATTTTCTATAATAAAGTACTTAATATTAAAGAAAAATAGATTGAAATTGACTCATTTTGGAAATGTTTTTTTCCTTTGACTTGGAAAATCTATTATCCCTGACAAATGTTATTTATATCTTTTAACTGATCTACTAGAAACATCAATTCTCAAGCTTACGGTCTACTACAACAATTCACACATTTCTGTAAATTGGGAAAAAATGCTGAACTGTTCATGCAGCAGGAAACTGCATGGGAAATACAATGCCTCCCAGGTGAAAGACGATACATTTTTTACTCTTTCTACACTTTGATACAACTGAAATTGGTATAGCAGACGGCAACTTCCCTTACAAAATTCAAGTACTTATCTCACTGTTTTAGTATCAAACATTATATTTCATTGTTTTAGTGATAAAGCAGTGATCACCACTGAAACTAGAACAGTCCAAGAAGTCATGACTTCTTCAGAAAACAATTTCCAACTTGTTTGGGTTCCTGATTTTAATGTAAAAATAAAGCCTTTGTGTCTTTGGAATAATGTGCCATGTAAGTGTGCTGGATTGACCTTGGCTGGCTGCCAGGTGCCCACCCAGCCACTCTATCACTCTCTCTCATCGGCAGGAGAAGGGGAGAAAGTACAATGGAAAAGCTCATGGGTCAAGACAAGTACGGCCACTGGCAAACCAGACTTGATTTGGGGAAATTAATTGAATTTATTGCCAATTAATAACAGACTGCTAGAGTCACAGATAAAAAGGACAAGAGTTTCTCCATCTCCATCAAAAAGTTTGTCCTCAAACTTACTAAAACCTTTTTGGATGTATCTTTATTTCTCTATTCCTTTCTCTATGAATAACCATGTAGCTGTATTCTCTTTCTGTCACCAAATCCCATGCCTTAGACCCTACTAGTAGAAATCTTGTTTTATGAATTGGAGGTGATTAAAAAAAGACATGGTTTGTGATTTTATTTCTTCTTTTTGTTGTAACCCTCAGACATTCAGCATATCAGAACACATTATTCTCCCTTACCATGCAAAAAAATTCTTTGTTTATTTTCCTGCTTCATTCTGCTTGAAAAAAACAACTACTATATCAGTGTTCTGGTTACATGAATACATCAACCACAAGTAATTTAAGAAATATAGTAAATTGTTGTAATCATATACTAAAACTTATTCCTATTCATTTAATGCCTTTTTGCTTTAGAATTCATACATCTGAAATCTTCTATCAGTTTGATTCACCATTTCTCTATGGAGCTTGGTTTATGAGCTGAGTATAAGTACCCACTGACACCCTCCAGGCTATCTAAAACTGCCATGATTTATACATCTCTGTGGGCTACATGATGGCCCCTGCCTATCCTAGTGTAAGGCTCTCCTGAAGATTATCAGTGAGAGTTTCAGTGACCAGGACCACTCCTTTTTTGCTTCTATTCTGGGGCTCCAAACCTGCACGAGAATCTTTCTTCATTTTTCCCCAAAATCATTCTGGAGACATGCATTCATTTTTTCTGTATGTGTTTCTACTTCCATCTTTAAAATAGTATTTTATATGGTTTATATGGAGGAAGTGTTTTCTCTCCTAAAAAACTTATACTCTTTCTCTGAAATTTGAATAAGAACATTAACATCTACACATCAGGGTTTTAAATACAATAGGTTTAAGATCAAATGTTCTATAATCTAGTTTGAGAAAAACAGATTCTTGACTCGTGTTTCAACATAGAATTTAGTTAAAATGTATGAAGTCTAAAAAGCTCAACTTTTGACATTTCCATATACTTTAAACATACAAAGGAATTTTTGTTTCCCGCAGAGCACTTGACTATCTTTCAGTGTATCATTCAAGTACAATCATGACTTTATGTAGAAGTTTTATCATGTCAATACAGCAATTATTCTATACCAGTGAAAAAAAGAGCAAGTAAGTAAGAGCTATTAAGAAATACATAAAATAAAACAAATGTAAGTGTATGCAAATACCAGAAAATTGTAGGTTTTAAACTTAAAGGAATTCTGAGTGCAGAAATAAATTAAATACTACCATCAAGTATATTGGAAAAACTTTACATATATCAGCTAATATACTCACATGTCTGTCAACTCCTAACTTGTTTTAAGAAATTAATGGGAGGACGCAGTATGCTGGACAGCAGACTGTGATCAACAAATTGTGATAGTTCGGATGGTATTAGGACAAGGCTGCCTGAAATCACTCATTAGGAATATGAATTTCCAAAGTAAGCTTTTCCAAAGTGTCAGCAAATAAATGGAAAGCCTTGATAATTTATGAAATATTAGACATTGACATAAATTTGATTAGAGGATTCAAGACAGTTAATAACTCCTTTGATATTAAAAACTTTTCAAGTATGAACAGACTTTTTTACAGCACAAGTTGATTAAATTATAATGTTTTTCATTACACATTTTTTCATTCTCTTCAGCTCTCCAAGAAATTTAAACAGATTAGGAAATTAATACATGATGCAAACCTCTTTAAAGATCATATAATGAATCTGAGGTTAAGTTGAGAAGACAAGCTGCGTCTATGTTATCATGTCGTGATAGAATAGCTCTAAAAACCTCAGAGAAAAACCTGAATTAGAGAACTGAGGAAATACTTGTGAGTTAAAATTGTTTTTTGTACTTTCTTCTAAAGGAAACCACCTATATATCTAAAAGCGTTGTTCGTTTTGTCTGGAGTCTGGTGAATGAAAGGAAGTTGTTTAAAAAATTTGGCTTAACCATGAATATATAGTAATAATTTAAAATTAGTCCTTTGATGTTTTAATATGAATCCATTAGAAAGAAAAATAGTATTGCAGTTGAAAAGGCTGATGACAGGAAATATTTGACCACATGTTCTGAAAGCTGACACAATTACTCACAGGTATTGAATAGTAGCAAGCTCTTCAAAAACAGAGAGACAATATTTCTGAAATAATAGTTTTTATTATTTCTTAGAGAACTAAAATATCTCATTTCACGCTTTCAACTGAGTTTCTGAAGATACCTTCTATAAAGCTCTGTAAGGCATCCATAGGAAATAATTAACTTTAAAAAATCTAAATGTGTTAGGGTAATTCCTACAGAATTATAATTTATTGCACTTCTGTTGCATTTTATATTTTTTAAAGAAAGTATTTGCTTTATTGCAGTCATTGTGATTATAGAAATGAAACATTTAGTGAAGTAGATATTGTGGAATACATTTTCTGAATCTCTTGATATCTGATTTTTTCCTTCCTTCTGGATTTTTTAATCCATAATTCTGTTGCTTCCCTGAAAAGATGTAAAAAACAGGGAAGATTTTTTTCTCTTCCTAATTTATTTCTTTCTTAATTTTATCTTTCTTTTGCGTCTGTTTGCAGGAGAGTTCTGAAAAAATACTATCAAATCAATAAAGACTTGCCACAAGCAGAGAATATTTGGCTACTGAGTAAAGGACAAAGACGAAAATGGACCCTGTTTGTAGGTAAGGATTTTCACAGATCAGAGATGTCTTATAAGGGAATGAATCTTAAACATCTGGATACCTTGACTTTTCTACAATGCTTAGAAAAATCCTAACTGGCTTGTTTAGACTAAATCTAATTTTTAACAGTCTGAAGTTAAATGACATAACCCACACTAAATGCAGTGTTTAAAGTGATACACAGAAAAGACAAAAAAACTTGAGGAGACACCCAAGGACCTTTTCTGGAACGTTCAAATCATTTTAATGATGAATCCCTAAAAAGGGAGACTGCTTTTTTACTTGCAGGACACAGAAAACTATGGAAACCTGCAAGTCTAACAGGGAAAAAGGTTTTAATTAAAATAATAGTGTAAACCAGATAAATGTCTGGGGAACAACTGTTCAGTTCGGTAAGAGCAAATGCAGATTTCTCCTAACTGTGCAGGAAAAATCAACAAATATGAGATACACAATGGTGAGCAAGCTATGTGATGCAGAATAATGCCTAAGGGGCATAGGTTGTGAACCACACAACAGTCAATAACATCACGCAGCTTTGAGAAAGACAGACACTGTTCTGGGACATATAAATGGTGTGCTTTCTGGAAAACATGTGCAATAATTCTTTTTTGCTGCTTGACCTGATAAGGTCTCCAACATCCAGTTTTTGAGCAGGGTAGCACACAGCATTTGGAGTAAATCTTCTGAAGAAAGTCCGTGGAAATTAGGACTAATAATAGCATGAGTTATGGGGAAATGTTGAGATAATTCAGCTCGCTTAAACTGGAGAAGAAATATCTCAGGGATGATATTGTAATAAACTACAAATTTGCAAAAGGTAATTTTGTAGTATAAACAGAAAAAAAAGAGATTCCTCTCTGTATCAATGGTAGGAATTAAAAAGAGTAACTGACAGAAAGACTATTAAAGCAGTAGAGCTTTACACTAAACTCCTCAAAGCAAAACCTATGTAGCACTAGGACACATTACTTTGGGAAAAAAAGATATTTTCATCATCACAGATTTTCAAGAACAGATTGGGCAAATGAGATTGGTCCTATTATTCCTGGTTTTGCATACTAGGAGTGGATCACAGGGCTTCCTGATGCCCCTTCCAGGTCTGCACACTTGGACTGAATCCCTATGCTTTTTAGGTGGCATCAAAAGTTATGGCTGGAAATTTTTTCATTCTGGCATGACTACATCACATCAAGCCTTGGTTGAAAACCATGGGACAGATTCGTAGCTGGAATAAATTAAAGCACTACCCCAGGAGTAACCAAAAACTGAAGTATTCTCTGATGAATACAGTGTAGCTGAAGAGATTTCGACGTTCAATATTTAGCTGTGTAAAATAAGGTGAGATAAATCTCTGTGTTGTGTCTGCATCACAAAAACAGTACTATCCTGGAAAATAATTTGATCTACAGTGTTGGCTTTAATTAAGAAACAATTTTAAAAAATCTGAACCTGGAAAAAATAACTATTTTAGGGTAGGACAGTCTCTCCGTATAAGGCTGAAGCAAACTATTACCCAAGAATGCTGTGTTATTTCAGCTGTAATTGTGACACATGCATAGAAGAACAGTCATTCTCTCCATCCATCAATTCATACATACTTTCTCGATAATTTTGGCTCTACCACTTGCAGCCATTTGGATAAAGGTTTTCATTTCATATAAGCTGATGAACTTTTTGAATTAATACTTATTCTGCCCACTGATACAATAGAGATGCAGTTTCTGTACTGACTCAAATTTATTGGAGTTTGAAAGCTGGAATCCTTAAAGTCATTCAGTTTAGATCATGGCTGGGGAAGATAAAAAAAGTCTAAATATGTAGTTCTTTCTAAGGAATGTAAATAACAGAGGTATGGAAAGATAGAGAACAAGGATGAAAATGTGTTTCAGAGAGGGCCTAATCTGTTCTTCTGCCTGAGGTCACCAACTCTTTTATCACCACCTCTTTTAGCATGATGCTGTCTACATAGTTCCTTCCATTGCTCCTATGTCAGACTTCTTTAGAAGACTTCACTGTTTACTGAAGTGATTAAATGGGAGCTTAAGTAGTTTTGAAATACAGATCTGGAGTTTTACATAATTATCAGAACTTTCTTATTAGTAAAGAGGAGAAAGAAAAATGAAACAAAACAAAACAAAACAAAAAGAGGAAACATTCATTACTTAAGCAAGTAGCTGGATTTTAATTACTAATAATTATAATATATAGCGATAGTAATAATATTGTTAGGTCCCATTAACAAAGGCATATGACATCAGTCCAAAATTTTCTGAGCTTTCATTCGTGCTCTGTCCAAGAATCTACTCTGTGCAAAACTTATTTACTGCATGCATGATATATAACAAAAATCCTCATCATGCTTGGAAAGAAAAGTGTGCTGTAATTTTTCCTACACCTATCACATATGTATCACATCAACAAATGTGGTAACAATATGGGATTTTAAGCTAACTTTAAGGCAAAAAGTAAATCAAGTGCCACACTGAAGTTAGTAGAATGAGTCTGGATTAATGTAGGTGAAATCAGAATCTGTTCTGTCATGTGGTGTCTTTCCCAAATATGAAAATATGATTTTGACCATAAACTGAAACTGGAGACAAAGGATGAGCAGAGTGGAATAAGTGTTTATTTTAAATCCTCACAGTGCCAAGAAGTCACATCACTAAAGCATGTTCAAATATCTTGCTGCTTTTATACCAAAACAAAATTGTTGATATTTTTCTGTCTGAAAATCTAGAATGCAAATGAGCACAAGAAGTATCACAGAATGACAGATTCTCATTCCTAAGCAGAACAGTTGGCTTCTGTGAGAAGCTGCTAGAAGCTTACCCTATGTCCGACAGAGCCAATGCCAGTCAGCTCCGAGATGGACCTGCCACTGGCCAAGGCCGAGCCCATCAGCGATGGTGGTAGCACCTCTGTGATAACATATTTAAGAAGGGGAAAAACTTCTGTGCAACACCAGCCAGAGGAGAGGAGTGAGAATATGTGACAGAAACAACTCTGCAGACAGCAAGGTCAGTGAAGAAGAAGGAGGAGGTCCTCCAGGCGCTGGAGCAGAGATTCCCCTGCAGCCCATGTTGAGGACCATGGTGAGGCAGGCTGTCCTCCTGTAGCCCATGAAGGTCTATGGTGGCGCAGATATCCACCTGCAGCCTGTGGAGGATCCCACACTGGAGCAGTCTGTTCCTGAAGGACTGCACCCTGTCAAAAGGACCCATGCTGGAGCTGTTCATGAAGTCCAGCCAGTAGGAAGGACTCACTTCGAAGAAGTTCATGGAGAACTGGCTCCCATGAGTGGGACCCCATGCTGGAGCAGGAGAGCGTTAGGTGGAAGGAGCAGCAGAGACAAAGGGTAGTGAACTGACCACTTCCCCCACTCCCCATTGCCCTCTGCCACTCGGGGGAAGCAGGTGGAGAAAAATGGGAGTAAAGTTAAGCCTGTGAAAAAGGGAAGATAGGTGAAGGTGTTTTAAGATTTGATTTTATTTCTCTTTACCCTACTCTAATTTGATTTGTAATACACTAAATTAATTTCCCCAAGTCAAGTCTGTTTTGCCCACGACAACAATTGGTGAGTGATTTATCTGTCTTTATCTCAGCCCACAAGGCTTTCATTGTATTTTTCTCCCCCTTGTCCAGCTGCGGAGGAGGAGTGATAGACTGGCTTGATGGGCACCTGGTGTCCAGCTAGGGTCAAAGCACCAAATGTTCATTTTTTGTGTGTTGAACCGTATTAAGAAGAGCCTAGCCTCCTGCTGTCTTTTTTAATTTCTCAGAGTGTCTTCATACTTAGGGGCGATAAAGAAGGGAGAAAGTTTTTAAATTCAGAAAATCAGAAAGTATTTTATCTTCTGGAATAGAATAAGGGAAAAAGATAAGCTAGCTACAGTATGGGAATTACATTCCATTGCAGGTTTGCAATGAAAATTGAGAACAAATGCTGTATTTCTTACAAGTGGTGGGTGGGAGCATCTTTGTACATTTAGCTACGATTTTTTTTACCATAAAAATCTCCTGAACATCATTTTAATCCTTTCCATTTAAAGAAATGCAGTAGGGGTATATTTTAGGTGTTTTTTGTTCTCCTTTACTATATGTTATTTCAATAATGAATATCAGACTATTAAACTAGAAAGATATAAAATATCTGCTATTTTCTGTTCAAAGTTACTACCAGCTGAAAGGAGACTTTTGTGTCAAACAAATAATGTAGTCCTTTACTGCTCATTTTCCCAGAGTTTTTTTCCTTTGTGAATATAGTAGCCTTTTGTGTCAAGTAGGATGTCCTGAGACTTTTTTGAACACTACTATCTTTATCATGCTATTATGCTTTCATACTCTTGTTTTTCACTTTTGACAGTATCACCTGCTCTGCCTTTTCACCGTCTTTGTGACTATCCTTGAGAAATGATTAGTAAGATCAGATTATTTCTTGATTCTCCTTCATAAAGTTAGTTTCATTGTTCTTTGGGTTATCAGCTGCTCTCTGCTTGATATTTTAGCATCTGTATGGGAAATTTCACAACAATGGATAGCAATAAGCAAAATTAATATTTGCACCTGCCTTCACTGGTAACTAAACCATTTTCTTTCTCTCCAAATGATATTCAATTTTATAATATAGAATAGAGCAAATAGAGCCTAGGCTCTATTTTTTTTTCTAATTAATCTGTCTTCATCATGTTTTTGACCGTCTCCAAGCCAGTCAATGATGACATATTTATTTACAAACATCCACTACTTCACTGGTCTGGGTTTTCTAAATAATGGTCAAATTCTGTGGAACTAATCTACTTTCAGTCACTTGTTTCAGTAGCTCTGAAACTGATGTCTCAAGGTCTCTATTAAAATTTTATTATCACTCTAACAAGTTTTGGGATCTCTTTCATTTAATATGATTTGTACGATTTAAAATACCCCTCAGTATTGATCCCTTTGTCTTTTTGACTGCAACATATAGTATTTTCGGTTGGATAAGTTTTCATTATCTTGTCCTACTGATAATATTCCTTTTGACCATGTTCCTGAGTGATAAGCCTATTTCTGCAATTCTCATTCATGGAATACATCCAAAGACTTCCTAGGGAATTGCATCTGGAGAAAATAAAGTACGCAAACAATGTTAGTAATGCAACTAGTTCTGAAAGTTCAACAAACAAAAAAGGCAGGATCATTCAGAAAATATAGACTCCTACTCGAATGATTGCAGCAAATGAATGATTTGGACCTATTTTTATCATTCTGTTAGAAGTAAGTCCTTTGTGAAACCTGTGGGATGAGTAATCAACAAGGCCAATGACTTTCAGAGTGAAGACTGGAATCGTAAGTTTCTTTGTAGTTCGTACTTTTTGCTATAGACATATTTTGAAAGTAGCAAGGCATCTGATATTTTTACCCATTCACAAATTACATGAAAACAAATCAGAGAAAAATATCAGTGAGAAACAAAAACTGCCTCATGCTAGACCAATAATTCCTGTGTGATTTCTAAGACTAGAAAAGAAGTGTTATTCTCTGGAGATAGGGTCTTGGAACGTAGATTATTTGATATTCTTATTACTGATCTAGGTGGCATAAAAAGTCAATGTTGATTACATTTGTTAATGACACCTGAATAATAACATGAGAAACACATCAGCACACACATAAATCCACCAATGTAAAATAAGACAGATCCACACTGCAAGTGATCTTGAGATATCAAAGTAACAATTAATTGAATTTAAGAAAATGTAGTGTACTACCATCGCTTGTTAAATCCTAGTCCTGAAGATGGGAGAAAAGATATAATAAAATTAACAAAAAGGAGTGGGAGACTTTGGAAAATAGTAGGTTACAATAAGGAGTCCATCAATGACAACAAACTAAAGATGTAGTTTGTAACATGACATCATGATAGAGGGGGCAATGGTATTGAAAACACAGTTATAGTCTAAATATGGATCTAATATTAATCCATGATATATTATTTCATTTTATACAACCGTGCTCGAAGGTTATCTGAAAAATTATATGGAATTGTTATTCCTTTATCTTAAAGTCTAAGACTAAACCAAACCCAGAAAAACAAAAGCTACATCAAAGAACAGACAAAGTTATGTAAGGAAGGTGATATCAGATATAACAGTAAAGGCTAAGGAAAACTAAATTATAATCCAGAAAAAAAAACTCACAGAGGTTTAATTATCCTTCTGTCTCTTCCTTCTGTCTTCTGATGATCCAATTGTTATAGTATCCAAGGAACCGCCTTTATCATAATGCGTCAGTGCTTTTGAAGAAATTATAAATGAAATTAAAAGATGCTGGGAAGACTTTCCAGTTTTGTAAATCTAGGAAAGCCTATTTTGAATAGTGTCAGCAGAGCTGATATCTCTCCCATTACAAACCCTGTCAGAGCTGCTTCGGAGTCACACCACAAACTCAGCTACATTTCCTGTCCTTCCTTGGTTACTTAAATTATGTATTTGGAATTCTTACCCTTAGAAACTGACTGTTGTTTAGGGCCCAACCACATTTTAATACAGTCCATGGTTTGCCACATGCTTTACAGGATGCTCTATCAAATACTTAGCAAGCAAACTATCAGCAAACCGTTTCTGGATTTATTGCACTGTATTAATAATTCAGTAACTAATTTTCTCCCCATCGAATCTGGTAGCTAGTTGTTGTTGTTGTTCACCATATGTGATTCATCACGGGATTTCATATTACTCTTTAATTGTAGCATTGCAGAATTCACAGATTCCCATCAGGTCAGAATCAATTTGCACTGTATAATGTAAAACACAGAAGAAAGACTACCTCTGCCCTGATCATCCTATTAACTGTGAAAAAGTCAAACACAGAAAGATGATTGAAAAGTTAAAGTTTTGGAAATTAAACATCAGCAACAACTAAGAAAATCACGAGTTCCATTAGCATTATTTTTTGTCAATATCTTCTCTTAATTATGAGATTGATTACATCTAGCCTGGGTATAAACTCTCCATATTAACTATTACAGTCCACAGCTACACATTCCTGTATTACTACTGGCTGACACAAAGGTGCCTGTGACTTGTTCATGCTGCCAAAAGCACTTCAGAGGCCTGCCTAAACTTTAGCAATAAAAAGAAAACTTTTTTCATCTTTGTTGTACATTATGGTCTATCAGTCATTATGCACATGTCCAACACTTACTTCTTCCTAATAGTCTGTTTCTTGTATTATCTTCCTTTGTTCTTTTGGGACTTTTTTATGGGCTGTAAAATTTTATCTGAAATCTGATGTTTTTATTTCTGCTCGTGTTTTCCTTGGAATGTAAGTCCTTATAACAGCAGTGATTCACACTCCATCTGTTCCTGCAGCTAATTTGCTAGCTTTTGTTTCTGACATTTGTCTATGTCACCTCTTTCATCTGCTTGCTCATTTTGGCACCTCTTGTGTCTCTTGATAACATACTTAACACTACTGAAATTTCATGTGGTTGGATAATGGGATTCAGTTATATATTTGTACAACAATCAATCTGCTTGAGATCTATTAGCACCTAGTCACGTTCTTAGAATCATAGAATCATAGAATCATAGAAAGTTTTGGGTCGGAAGGGACCCCTAGAGGTCATCTAGCCCAACCCCCCCGCAGCGAGCAGGGACACCGCTAACTAGATCAGGTTGCTCAGAGCCCTGTCCA
>Ga0065711_1002003_pt1 | contig 41689 bp, 26 predicted proteins | sample Hoacrofraction12_FD_59098 | JGI IMG/M metagenome (GOLD analysis project Ga0065711, IMG submission 59098) | Hoatzin crop microbial communities from Cojedes, Venezuela - Epithelial fraction 12 v2 (version 2) | ecosystem: Host-associated > Birds > Digestive system > Esophagus > Crop | place...
CCCCTTGTCCTGTCGCTGGGCACCACTGGAAAGAGTCTGGCCCCGTCCTCCTGACACCCACCCTGCAGATATTTAGAAGCATTTCTAAGGTCCCCTCTCAGCCTTCTCTTCTCCAGGCTAAACAAGCCCAAGTATGGACTGAAAAGGGCTGTGAGAGCAACTTCTCGAGGACAGCCGGTGTTAGCATTTCTTTGTTGGGTGACTTTGGAGCTGGGTTCAAGATGGGTGGTAAAAGCCCTTCTGTCTTTTCCGTACATTTGAAGGAGCCGTTCCTGCCCTGCCCTGCCCAGCCTGTTTATTACGTGGTGGTTACACGGGCATTCCTGACTTGGTTTCCTTGTGGTGACATCTCTCAGGTCGGAGCAGGTCGCTTTGGAAGAGGCTTGGCTGGGGGAGGGTGTGCACTGCGACTGTTCGCACCGAACACTTCACGCTGCTGAAGGGCGCCTGCTGAATGCCGTAAAACGTCCACGATTTCAGTGTGAGCGGGGAAATACCGATATTGCCATTTGGCGGAGTGTAGAAACGCGGCCGCAAGAGTTAGAGCTCAGAGGGAGGGTGTGAATGAATAAATAGCACAATTTTATCTCCTTTTCTGTACAGACTGGAGATAAGCTAATGCTTGCATGTGCATATGCAATGTCCAAGGTCTGCAGCGTGTCAGGCATGGAGTGCCAGATTGTCTTTCTACCAGAACATTTATGCTTTAATTTGGGAAACAAGGTGGGAACCGATAGCATCTTGTTTCTGAGAGAGGCTTACTGATGATCTCGCTGGTGGTATCACGTCTCCACGCGAGACACTAGCTCCCAGCCCTGCTGCGGTGACGAAGTCGGCGATAACACGGCGCTTGGAGTCGTTCTGAGGGCAGAAGCTGTGCCAGGCACCCTTGGCACCCAGGCTGGGAGTTGCCAGCCCTTTTGTTATGCAATTAAACTACACCATAAACTCTTCATTTGGTGACGGGAGGGGCAGGAGGGACTCCTCCTCCTTGCCTTTTTCCTTGTCTGATTTAACATTTCTTATGTCGCCCTGGAATCCTTTGGTCATGTTCCAGAGTCCTGGTGTGAACTGGTGCCATTTAGACGGCTTTTAACGAGCTTGAAAGAGATTGAGGACCTGGTGACTTTCTCTGAAGGGTATTTGCATGATGTGCATGCCATTCCTTTGCAATTCTGTGGTAGTTTCCAAAATCTGTTTGATCTTGTCTGTCATACCTGTTTGCTGTTTGGAGAGGAGCCTCAGACATGCATGCCTTCCAAAATGTCCATGAAGTACTGGACAGGTCATTGACTGTTTTTAATTTACTGCATTTTGGATATGTTGGTCAGGGATTCTCTTGTGGATGAGTGCAGGCAGAGCTGTTTCACCAGAAATCCAGAACTGCAGCCTGCTGTGTCTTGGTCCTATAAGAGCTCTCCAGGCGTTCAATTCATTGCAACGTCACACTGTTCTTCAAAGAAATCGCACGCAAACCCGTGTGCCTGCTCTGCAGTCGGTTAACTCCCTTGTACCAGTCGAGAGAGCACTGCAGCAGCAAATCTGGGTCACACGCCCTACAAAGGACAAACGACTACAGATGACAAGAGCTTGTGTGCTCTCTGTCGCTGAAGAAGAGACTAAAATTAGCTTCTGACTCTTATTTGAATTAAAAATTACCCTAGGGGAAAAGAACTAATTCTCAAAAAGACAGCTGTTACGTCTTAAACCCACACAGTCTCAACCGTGTATTACTCCACCGAAAGAACAGAAATGCAGAAATGAAAAGGCGGTAACCAAACTTCCTGGGGAAAAGGGGGTTTTCTTTTCCCTAGTGTGTCTCGGAAGGGAAATACAAGTGAGGTTACTGGGGACCGCAGACGAGTGTTCCTGTGCTACCCTCCACACGGTGCTGCAGCAGCATCTCGTCACTCTGCCACCTCCAAAATATCACAGACTGTAGCTGTGGAGTACTGCCACGTACACATTTTGTCAAAATGAACCTTAACAAAATGGGTTTTATGGGACCAGTGAATGAATTGGCTGCTAGCACAGCTTTGTGCAGGATCAGCATTTTCCCCGAGCATTTATAAAAAGTGATTATGGCAGACCACAGAGTATGAACGTTGCGAAGTTGCTGCCTGATGCCAAGTGCTGTCAAGCACACACAAATTTGTTAATATAGTTTTAGATGAAGAAAACAAATCATACGGCCAGCTTAAGGAATGCCCTCTATTTAAAGCATAATCTCTCGTTTTGAAGTGCTGTGCTTATAAATCCTTTGCAGCTTTTGAGATCACCTTCCCCAGCAGAGCAGATGTAGTGATTTTTTTTTTTTTTTATGTCTCTGAATATTTAGGGGTTTCTTCTAATGTTAAATAAAATCTTTTCCTAAGCACCAAGGACCATATGGAGGCGAAGGCAGATCAAATTCTATAGCAATAAAGCCTTATGTACAATATAAGAACAAATTGCAACTAATAAAAGTGATTATTAAGAGTAGCTTTACACAAAGATGAACTCCTGTATCCCAGAAAACATTAAACAGCTCTGTCTGCAGTCTTCCTTAAGAGAATCCCTGCCTAACATACCCTAAATGCAGTAAATTAAAAAGATTTTGGGTATTTGGCACTCCTTGGTGGAGTGGCCTAAGCCATGATTCCGGTGTAGACAAGTCACTGAAACTTGAATTACCCAGATGCATAGTCCTTCTCCAAATAATGTCCCATAATTATGGCCTGTGGGCATCTATATCCTCAGTCACAGAGTCAGAAATGTTAATGGGAAAAACATCATTGGGAAACAGAAAAAGAGATGTGTTAAGCCCTTGTGCTGGGGGACAAGTTGGGATCTGATGTAAAGACGGAAGGATCGTTGGAGAAGATGATACCTGTTTTTGTTTCTGCTTTAAAATGTTTAGAAGGGTTTTTTTCTTGGTTTATTTTACATTTTGAAGATGCTTCTGTTTACGCTGTTTACCTTCCAACATTGGATGCCAGGGTTCTGTAGAAAACCTGGTCTGATTTAGAGGAGAAGGTCCCGTTTGGCGTGAAGGTCCCCTTTTGAGGTGCCTCTGGCGACAGGCTTCCCATCCGACTCGACAGCATCTCTGCGTGTGGGTAGTGTAACGCAGATGGGGTTTGGATGCTGCAAGTGAGAAGTGTGGAAAAATTCAGGGGATGTTCTGAGCACCACCAGGCAGAACTATGTTGATTTAGGAGGAAATCCCAAGGAGGAAATAGTTCTTGTCAACTGATTACTTGAAGTTATGGTTATGCTACTCTTGCAGACGTCTGTAAATTAAACTGCCACCAGTCGGCATCTGCCGCTGTCACAGTGCTATAGGTCATCCTTCCTGTAGAATTCAGTCTGATGCCGGAGTGACTGACTTACCTGCCGTGCAGATAGTGAGGGAGAGTTGGGAGGAAGGCGAATTGTGCTCGGGAGATGCGTACAGAGCCCCAACACAGAGATGGGGACATAGTGTGGGACAGAGGGGAGCAGTGCCCGCTCCCCTGGCAAGCAGATACAGAGGGATCGTGGTACAGGAGTAAAGGAGTCCCAGGCAAAAAGGGGTGCCCATGAGTGATATCGTGACCTGAACTGCTAAATGCTTTCATGTGCTGATGATTCGGGACTTCCTTGAATTCTGTCTCCAAGTTGCTATCTTTCCTCCCTCGATGCATGTGGAGGGGTTGCCTACTAAAACAGGCAGGAGGTCGTGCTGAGTTTGGGGAGATTGTGCTACCTCATAACTTGCCAACAATGCAGCATCTGAGAAGTTTAAATTGGAATTAGCTGACATTTTCCTACTCTCCCAGGAATTCAGGAGTCTTTGAAGAACAGCCCATCTATGTGGGCTGAAGGTAGCGAGCCTGAGGGATAATTGATTCTGTCTGGAAACCTCTGTGCTGATCCCTAAAACCAGGAGGGAAGGTTTGATGTTGCTTACAGTCGGTGGGGACTTTTGGTTTTTTCCTATCTTACTGGATAGTTTCAGCTCAGAGTAACTGAAGATGGATTGAAGTACAGTACCTAATCAGGAAGATGTCAAAAGATATATTTTTCTTTACAGAAAAGGCCACAGATGGCTCTCTGCAGAGTGAAGACTGGACACTTAACATGGAGATCTGTGACATTATCAACGAGACAGAAGAAGGGTACGTGCTGTTTCAGCAGACTTTTGAAGGTTCATGAACACAATCTTCATCCACTCGTACTCGGCGTGTGAGGAGGTGCAGTGAGTCTGAGGGCAGATGCTCATAGTTTAAATGCAGTTTGCGTATGAGTTGTGTAGCTTTCCTGCTCCTTAGACGTTTAGGAAAACTACTGTGTGATGCAGCACTNTCTGCGGTCGGTCTCCGNTTGGGAGGGCTGGCNTGAAAAACGTAGCTGGNGAGGGTGCCGNGTTTGTATTCCTGGGGTTCTTGTTTTCAGCAGGCGTGCCTCTGTGCAGTGCTGCAATGCTATTAATTGCGGCCGTTTGAACAGAGGGCTTCTCCGGTACGTCTCCTTCAGCATCAGAAAAGCTGCGTGGCTCGCAGTTTGCAGGAGAACCGATCACTGGTCTTATGCCCTGGGCCTTTTTTGGAGTGGCTGCCAATCTTTCCTGCTTGATCAACGTCCTGCCTTGCTGGAGGCCTTGGGCATTGCTCTGGTCTTGACTTCTGTGATATCTTATCTTGTCACATAATTCTACATGACCCTAGTTTGGTTGCAGTCAAGTAGTGTGAAGTTAGCACACATGCTTCTGTCCAGCTGGAAACGGTAAAGGATTCCTTTTCCCACAGTATATGGCATGTGAAAAGTGTTTCTGAGCTGTCTTTTAAAAATGGTGTTTTTCTCCCTCAGTCCAAAGGATGCCATTCGAGCACTGAAGAAGAGGCTGAACGGAAACAAAAATTACCGAGAGGTCATGCTGGCGCTGACGGTGAGCGGGGGCAGGCTGGAATGCCTCGAAAGGGCAGAACCCTTTGCTTTTGTCATTTTCCTTTTCCTGGCACTCTCTTGAATGTACACACTATTTGCTTTAACAGCCACTGCTCTGCCCTTTTCTTCTCTCCAATTGCCTCCTCGCTTCCATGGGGAGAGTTGCTGGAAGCTTTGCATAGCGTTTTTCTGACTCCATTGATTTCTGCTTTTTTCTGGGCTCTTACTCATTCCAAGTACTGGCTGAAGAAAGTTAAAGTATCCCAAATGGGTCTGTGTACCCTGTGGGGCTTTCCCTTCCACTTTCATCTCCCTGTGCCCTACTGTTTCTCCACTCCAAGACGACAGCTGTGGGTGAATCTGCAAGTGGGGATGATGAACTTGCCATATTTTCAGCTTCATAAGTAGCTGATGCACAATTTCCCTTGTGAATGGATCTCTGTAGGAGGCTCAAATTAATTTATGCTGATCTAATTTCACTCAATAAAGTGTAAGTTATATTCTGTGCATTTGGGGAGCACTGCTAAGGTGTGAGATAATTTGCCAGTGACATTTCCTACTGATGACTTCAGCTAGGGGTTTCCTGGGTAATGCAGCACTCCTGAAAGCACGGTGCTGGTCAGGCTCAGCGCCACAGCAGCCTGAGGAATGAGCAGCAGTGACTGGATCGAGTTATACTGCTGTGGGTAGGTGATCTGCGTGATTCTTTCACAGAGCCCTTGTTGCATCTCCCTGACGAAGCGTGACTCTACTTTCTGTCTTGCTGTTTCCTATCCTGGGTTGTCATTTTGACAGATTACCAAGGACCAAACCATGAGATTATCCGTTGTGCGGGAAGGAGTGAAATTCATCAGGAATGAGTCCATGTCATCAGGGCTGATGAAGGTAGCTGAAGTAGGAGAGTAATTACAGACTCCTCCGATACAGAGACGCAGTGGTTATTAGGCATGGCCGTAAGGAGAAGTGACGTGTTGGATTTATCTCCATGCTAATCGTGTTCTTCAGAGAAAAATCAACAGCTGTTCTTCCATGGCAGTTGAATGGCAAGTGGAAGGTGCCTCTAGCTAGGTTGCAGGGGGAAAATGTGTCAAAGTATAACCTGTCAGAGCATGCACAAGGGAGTGTTTTGAATGAGTGAAGATCATTCACCTGAATTCCCAACTCTAAAACATGGCTTATAGCTCAGAGCAGCTGGGTCCAGCTGTGTTCCAGCTACATAGAAAATGGTGGAGTGCCACAGCATGATAATATTTCACTGTGACAGGATGTCCTCTGTCTTACCTGCGCTTGATGGGATGCTGTGTACTTAGCTGTTCAGCTGCACAGGTTGGAAAGTTCTGCTATGGAGAGGAAGAAACTTTAGATTTCTTTACTTGAAACCAGGCAAAGGTAGACCACAAAAGTGCCCGAGATGTTAATGGTGGGTGAGGGACATCTAAACATGTGTGTAGAGAGGAAGCTTTTTGGTAAAATTGAGGAAGAAAAGAAGAATAAAGTGTGTCAGTGTAATTTCTCCTCCATCTTCTCATCCTCCCATCAAAAATTTTAAAATAAAAAGAAAACCAAAATCAGAAACCAACCACATAGGTGCTGCATGTGTGATCAAGCTTTGCTCCAACAATGAATGTTCTTTTGTGTGTGTGTAGGTGTTGGAGACCTGTGTGAAGAACTGTGGCCATCGCTTTCATGTCTTAGTGGCAAACCGTGACTTCATAGATGGTGTTCTGGTGAAAATCATCTCGCCCAAGAATAATCCCCCCACTATTGTACAGGATAAAGTACTAGCGCTGATTCAGGTACACGGCTTGTCTCTGCTTCCATATGTTGCTGCCTGAAATAAGGACTGTCTGCTTCAGTGTTACGCATCGCTGAACATGCTGTCATCATTAAAAACGTGGCAAGTTTTTTATATGTAAAAACAAACAATATATCCAGATTGTCAGGGAGGGGCAGACCTGCACACGCATAGGTGCTTTATCCGGGGAGAAATGTCTGGATTCTAATTAGAGAGGTAGCACTCTGCTGTAAAACAAAAGGGCTTAATAAAAGGTAAATGGATGGCTTTGCAATTGAACAGTCACATCTAGAAGCTGGAGACCTGCTTCTGTGATGGGCTTGTCATCTGAGGCCGGGAAATTTTAGAGGATCGCGCTTTCGCTGTCAGTTGCAGAACACTTACCTCACCGTGTCTGTTTCCCTGACCGTAAAATGGAGCTGTTTCCCTCCATTAGAAAGCGTTCTGAATTCCTTTTAAAGATGGTTATAGAAAAGTAAATGACCGTATAGGAGTTAAAATGGTTTTGGTGTCTTTTCTCTGGTTATTGTGCAGTAAAACTGCGCTGTCAGATCCTTGCCTGCAGTGGGGAGGTTCAGACGTAGGCCTGTCTGCCACTTCTCCTTCTGTGCAGCAGAACAATAAACAGCCATGTTAATTCCACAAACCATTAGCATCACATAAGGAAACACTGGTGCCTGCCTGGAGGAAATCTGACAATTATGGGAAGCTTTATCACTAAGCTCCTACAGGCTATTGCGTACACCAGAGACTAAAAGACACTGCGTATTTAAAAGGATATAAACCTGCTGCAGTGGTTCTTGTGGGAAGGTGTTTACAAATGTGCAGCATAGTTTTCCAAATATACTTCTGATTTTTGTGGCAAAGCATGCAGTTGCATTTCTGCTGGTTTATTTGTTAGATATAGATAGATAAGACATGACAATATAAATAGGTGATTTCTGAACAGGAGATAGGCTGGGTGGGGGAATTAGGTGGGCATTGCCTTGGGGTCTGTGTCTTTATTTCTGGTCTCTGATCTCAAGGGGTTTTTTTTATAAAAAAAAGCACAAAATTATTGAAGTTATTAAAAGCAATTCATGTTCAGCTGCCTGAGCCCTCGGGTGTCTGCCTGCTTTGGTGGAAGAGCTGAGGCATGTAGTGACCAGGAGATGGGGTTAAACGCTGTCCATAAAGAGAAACAGTTTCCATGCTGTCTGCTGCAGTTTTAGAGAAGGTTGGTTCTGCTGGGTCCTGGATTTAAGTGGATTCCCAGTCGTCAATGCAACTAAGATGGAAGGGTTTGTAACGGAACCAAAAAGCCGCAGTCATTGCCTCAGTGTTTTAAACAGAGCTTTATCTGAGTAGACTTAGTGCAGTAGAGCTAAAAGGCTCACTCTGGGTACTAAATGCCTTTTGGTATAAAAAGCCTGAGAATTATGAAAGCTGCCTGTGGGTGGGTTCTGTTCGTGTCTCTTTAGCTGGAGGTGGTAGGGGACCTTGTTTTCCAGATTGCCTGACAAGTTGGGGAAAATGATTGCAGTCACTCATCTCAGGTGCCCTGTGGACACGCACACCCAAAATATCCCGTACGTCGTGACTGCTTTGCTCAGCTTAGACTTTGCTCATTAGAGCTCCCTGCGGTTGGTGTTAACTCCGTTCCAGGGGGCCGATCTCTTCTTAGCTCTGCTCCACTAACATTATATTTATCCCCTTCTGTGGGCTTTTTACAGTTTGATATCAGGGAACTAATAAGAACAGAAATGAGAGGATTGATAGTACTTGGAAGCATGGAAAAAAGCTGCACAGTCCGCACATGTCTTCAGCCATGCAGCTCTTGTAATCGTGGGTCTTTCCATAGCAAGGGTGGATAAAGCTGCCATCTGATTTCTTGTCTAGAGACTTGGCTGTTTTGAGATGTTGAGCATCTTGTGTCTCACTTTCTCAACCTGTTTGCCAGCATGCATGAATTAGCGTGTATTACTTATTGCTTATCCTTCCTTCTTCACCTTGCTAAAAGGCCTTGGGAGCATTCGTTACTGCTGTGCCTCTGGTAAGGGCTTGCATACCACCTGAGAGTTCATACCAGCTGCTGCCCAGTAGCTGAGCACTGTCATCGAAGACGAAGCATGGGGAAACTTCTAGTGGCACGGCAAATTCTTTGGAGGGTACATGTGTTAAAAAGTGTCTCACACTGGAAAAATTGTCTTGTGATGGTCACTGATTTAGGGGCCAGATTTGCAATGGTATTTAATTCAGCTGCTTGGACACACTGAGGTGCCAGGTGGGATTTATACAGCAGCATCCCTAAGCATCTACCTTTGATAGGCTGGTCCGAAGTCTTAGAAGATCTGAATTCAATCTCACCTCTGTCACGCACTTGTTTGGACAATGGGCAAGCCTCCTAAGCTCTGTCTGTAGCTCCTTATCTGTAAAGTAGAGCTAATATTACTGTTGCCTAGTTGAATTGTAAGCTGTCTGGGACAGGGATTGTCTTACAATGTGTGTAGACAGCACTTAGGACAATAGTGCCCAGTCCTGCTTGTGACCTCTGAGAGACACAGTAATGTAGATAATGTTCCCAGCTCGGCTGAAGAAGAATACAAATGGAAGTGTCTCCTTTCTCCAGGGAGGAGGCTTGCAGAAGAGAGAATATATTAAAAACGTAGAGTGCAAATGAAGTGAGTTCACTGTCGTTAGTGCCTATGACAAAATCTATAGGAAGCCATTGAAACAGGGATGCATTAGTACGTCCTCCTGGACGAACAAGCCTCATTAAAAGTTGGGGGCAGCAATGCAGCATCAATTTGCCTCTACTTTTCTTTTGAGTGATTATTAGATAGACCGTCCCTTGCCTAACGTTTTTCACTCTTACTTGCAAATAGAGTTGAAGTGGGGAACACCATTATGTAGAAGCATCACTCAGATGACTTCTTCTGTAAATGGCAAATGCGGAGAAAGTGCAGAGGCAGAGTTACTAGTGCAGTCAATATCTCCGTCAGAATTAGGGATGGTTTAGAAGGTCACTTCCAAGGAAACAGAATGGCTCTTTGCAGTTGGAACTGTTTTCTCTGGCTCAAGTAAGGCTGTTTGTATTTGCACTGCATCAGAACATCTGATGCAGATAATTTACTCTTAACAAAGCTAAGAAGCAAACCTAGAATTGTTAGCTTGCAACTGAGAACGGGTTGCCTCCTAGGCACGTAGGATGGGAAATGCTCTTTCTTACCTTGCATTGCTATATTTGATTTCTCTCCTCTCAAATATAAGAAGTGGTTAAAAACAGCTTTTAAATTAAAAATAGTCAAAGAACTAGTGTAAAAGTGGTGACTAAATGAATTAAGTTCAGAGCCCACGCACACGTCTCGCAGTAGTTCTGAATCCAGCACACTGATGCTCTATCTCACGTATGTGGGGGTTTGTGGAATGCTTCGTTTTTTAATTGAGTCATAATATTTCAATTTTTCCTTCCCCTGAATTTTTAATACTTGGCTAATTTCCAGCAGAAGTGAAAGAGGGTAGAGACTTTTGAGATACTACGCTCTTAGCAGCATCTTGAGTACAGGAGGCTGGCTAGCGAGGAGAAACACTTAGTACTCCCACTGAAGGAAAAGCTCAAACGTGAATTGAAGTCTTTGTAGACACCAGAGAATTCATGGGGGAGCGATATTATGAGTGTTCTGGCTGTGGGAAATTCTCCCTTTAAACTTGTTCTTTCTGACACACCAGGGTGTCGAAGTGTTGGATATGCTTGGTAAGAACCCAGGCTTCATTAGTTCTGCTGCTCGGGGGACTGCATGCTTCACAATACAGGAACCTCAGAAACCACCTTTTTTTGTTTAAGTTTGGTCCAAATAAAATACTGAAGAAAACTTGACAGCTGTGTTTTTGCTTTGGCAACAAATGAGGATGTTTCACAAAATAAATTGAGATTACCTAACGTTATTGTATGACTTTATGAATTTTGCTTAGATCAATTTAATCTTTCACGCAGACTTTTTCCGATGAGTCATTGGCCATAGAAGATGCAAGAAAAGATCAGCATGCTGTCGCTGCTATGTAGAGGAGATTGGAAGAGGCTTTCGTTTGCATTGAAAGATGTTGATGATGTCAGGGGCTAGACATAGCTACTGTGCACTGGGTTCCTATCTGTTTTATATTTGAATAAAATGTGTATGTGGCTCTCTTAGTAATATTTGCAGGATGTTTTAGACCAGATCTTATGATTAAGCTTCCCTTTGAAGCTGAAATACATGAAAACTTTCGTAGTCAGTATCTGAGGTCAGGGTGGAGCTGGAACTTCGTTTGGAAGGTTTCTGGATAATCCCTCCTGTTTTCCAGGCTTGGGCTGATGCCTTTCGAAGTAGCCCTGATTTAACTGGCGTAGTGCATATTTATGAAGAACTCAAGAGGAAAGGCATCGAGTTTCCCATGGCAGATCTTGATGCTCTGTCTCCAATACACACACCGCAGAGGGTAAGCTGCAGCATTGCCATTCCAGAGGTATTTTCCTGAGATATCTAAATAGCTGGGTAACTGCCCTTCTTTCCCCTCCTGTTTTTCTGAATTTGGCTCATTTTGTCACATCTAGAAGGACTTTTTTAATAGTGAAAGGGCACGTAGGAGAAGCATAATACAGCTGCATTTGACAGGCTGATGAGCTAATGGTATGTCCTCCCTGGAGTCAAACATCAATCTGAGAAAAGGGTTTGGAGGAGGTTTGTGCGCTTGTCTTGTACCACAAAACCACCAGACAAATGCAGCTGATTTGCTCGGAGAGAGTCCAGCAGGATATATGATTGAGACTTACTTCTTTTGCTCAAAAGTATCGTTGTTTCTGTTGGTGATAACCCTGAACCAAAGCCTGCCTGGCTTTTAGAGATGTACAGGGTCTGAATCTCATTGATTCCATAGTGGAGTGAGATCTTTACACCTTTGAAAAGCTAGGTCTGTAAAGTTGATGGAACTGCTGCTAGGAAGTAACTTAATGATCGCAGGTGTTCTGATTATTCACTCTGAAAACTTAAGTTAATGAGTCTTTGAAGTAATAAATGCAAGTGATCAAGGACTGAAAGATTACAATTCTTCTGTCAAAATTAATTAAATCCAGTTTCTGATGTATCACATCATTTTTTGTAAGCCTGCAACTTAATTCTTACTTTAAAATAGTTTGTTTATCTCTGGCTCTTGTTTTTATTTTGGTTCTCACTTTTCTTGTAGAGGTAAATTGACCTAAATGCGTGCGGGTTGGGTCAAAAGAGATAGGCATGCATTTTTGTTGCAGCTGTCTGTTTATGGGCTGGCCTGCCAGTCTGTTCTTTTAACTACACTGACCTTTCCCACAAGGTGCAATTATGTTCTATATTTGAGCGTGTTTGGCCTGAGGTTGCTGACAAAGCAAGTGCTGTCACAATTCAGCTTTTGAACTCCCGTCTTTCTGATGTGGCAGAGTGTTCCTGAAGTTGATCCTGCAGCAAATATGCACAATTCACAGTCTCAGCAAAGGATGAGCACCAGTTCTTATTCTTCATCTTCTCCAACGGCGTATTCTGCTCCTCAGGCCCCAGCTCTGAACGTGACTGGTCCCATCACGGCTAATTCAGAACAGGTATTGGGATGATGATTCTTCTGGGTGAGACTCTTTCAGCAGATCATATTAGAAACCAATTTGCAGAGGAACTTTAACTCTTTTGACTTTGATTGCCTCCTAGGTCTGGTTCTACGTAGTAATCTTTCCTCCTATTATATGGTAAAGTCTAAGCTTTCAGTTTGTATGTGTGGGCTCCTAATGGCAGCAGTTACGAAACCTCGCAATCTGATCTACCAGTCCACTCAGTGGCTGTGCAGTAGGTTAGCAGTTTTTCTCGTGAGCTCTGTTCCTTTAAAGGCACAGAATGTCTGCAGATGCAGGAAGTCTAACAGGGAGTTAAGCCTGCATCCCTAAGACCCTTGCAAATGCCCTAATACACTATCTTCTTTTCTCTCTGCAAAAATAACAACTTCAGAGCCAAAGATGCTGCTCACAATTTGTACATCTTTCCCCACACGTGAGTGAGGCACGCAGGGCGTACTGCAACTGAGGTCTGTTTTTAGCTGCTGTTTTCGATTGCTTCCCTTCCATGCAAGCATAGCACATCTGGGTTTGTGATGATAGCGAGTGGTTCTACAAAGTTCTTTTCTTTTTCAGTTGCCTTTCTAAAATTCTCTCCTGGGTAAACTTTTTATCTTTGTATTTTTTTCCCTGGTAGAATGTCTGGAGCCTCAGATATCAAGTCAGGCAGAACCAGAGGTATCACAAAGTCAGTTCTTGAAAATGATCTGCTTAAACCAAAAAATTATGCAGTGTTTTGCTGTCTTTTTACCCTAATTTAGATTGCCCGGCTGCGCAGTGAACTGGATATTGTTCGTGGGAATACAAAAGTCATGTCTGAAATGCTGACAGAAATGGTACCTGGACAAGAGGATTCCTCAGACCTTGAGTTACTCCAGGTAACAGTTTCCTAGCAAATATGATTCTGATCCTTTCGGTGCTTGAGGCTTGCTGGAGGGTGCACTTTTAGTTGTAGCTCACTTCAATGCCTTACTTTGCTTGGTTTACGTAATGAATGTGGGCTGTGCTTGACCTTCGTTAGTCTCATCACTTGATGTTCCTCATTTGTTAAGGCTTCCAGTGACAAGGATTTCTGAGCTTCCCTTGAAACTTGTTCCAGTGCTTTCTTCTCCATGTAGCTAGAAATTTTTCCCAGTGTTGAATATAAGGTGTCCTTTACCACAGAGCAGCTTAGAATTGCCATAGGCTCTGTAAGCCCCGAGTGTTTCTGCTGCTTGTTCATCCTCCATCATCACTCATACAGTGTCAAGACACTTCCAGTCACTATGCAGGAAAAAAACACTCCATGTTTCCAGCTGGACTAAATATTACCAAGGGCCTGTGGATTCTCTGCCACTTGAAGTATTAAATATGAACTGACTGTCTTTCCAGAAGATGATCTGTAGCTTCTCCTGAAGGTAGTGTCTTAAGGCAGGCACTCAGGCGAAGTTTCATCCTGTCCGGAGGGCTGGACTGGGTAATCAGAAGGGATTTCTTTGCAGAAAGTCTCAGTCCAGTGCAGCATTTATTATCTCAAGAGGGAAAATGATACGTTGAGCTCATGTCTCAGGCTTCATACCTGTTTCCCCAGGCCGGTGGTAGCAGGGTGCCCTTTTGTCTGAGGAAAGTAATACAGTACGACATGCAACATGGATGAGGAATACTGTGATCTAGCATTCCAGCTGCTGCCCTTAACATGCTATTTGCCTTTCCATAGCTTCAGAAATAGGCTTCTGTTTTCATCTTCCAGCAGGGAGGATGGGCTCCCACAGCAGTACATTTGGAGGAGGGAACTGCTCTCTGTGATACATCAGAGTTTGAAATCCATCCAAAAACTGGTCTCTCCCATGCAGCGGTATTGTGTGTTTGTCTCGGAGCCATCATGGCAGCTGATGAGAGGCTTTGCAATAAAGAGCCTTTCAGTTACTGCCCGTTTGGGTCGGAGTGCTCAAAACAAAAGAAGCTTCCAGGAAACCACGACAGACCAAACCAGCGTAGAACAGTTTGCCTACACTGAGAAACAACTACTAACGTCTTGACAGCGTAACCTCACAGCATAGCTTTAAGGTGAAGGAACTTGATCATAAAATGGAGTGACAGCAACGGTTCTTTATTCCAGCTGGTTCCCTTCTTAGACTGGTGCATCCTAAATCTGTATCACAGAGCTGGGGAGAACCCGTTTTTGATCACAAAGGGTGGTTAGTCTTTTGAAAGCTGTGAGCCGGGTGCTGCGTGCAAGGACTCCTTGCTTTGAGGTTTATATAGCCCTCCTCCTTAAATAATTCCTGACATTTTCTCCAACAATCAAATGTAAACAGCTTGCTAGAGAGCCAGCTCTGAGCAGAATAGATAGGTACTGTCAGCCCTCTCGGAAAGGCAGCAAACAAACCTCTGAAATGTCACAATCTGCTTCTAAAGTGATGGGATCAAAACTGACATTGGAGAACACATTCCTCAAGCTGTTAAGGCAGCTGGATTGCACTAGGTGAAATTTATCCAGAGCTTAGGATGTCAGACCAAGCAAGGAAAACAAACACATTTTTGCTTTCATCCGGAAGGTTGTGTACCAACAAGTCATCCTTGTTTAGTGCTGAATTTTTGCTGTGAAGTGGAGCTGGGGGGAGGGGGAGATGACAGAGGGATGTGCTTTAGTTGAAATGTCAGTGCTTATTGAAGTAAAACCACGGGCCTAGTCAGTGGCGCCACGCCATATGTCACGTTTCTTCTTGTAGTTCTTCCTCAACAGACCGGTTGTGACCTTTGGTCTTGAGGTTTTTCAGGAGTAAAGATTTCTGCTAAGTAATTGGTGATGGAAGAGATGACCTGGAAGCGTGAGAACTCCTGGTTTAGGCAAATTCAAATCTAGATTGCTTGGCATGAGGGGCTTCTACAATATATGCCCTTACTCTATATTCTTTGAAATTTTCTTCTGGAACTCTCCACTGCCTTTTGCAGTCTCTTGTCTCTGAACTCGCTCAGTTGAAGGGGATCTTTCTGTGTATAGTTCACTACTGAAGCGTGTGTGGAGCACTCACCTTTGCATGCTCCTGCTCCTTGCTCTGTGTTCACCCTCATGTTCTCAGTAGCTGGTAAGTCTGTGTCCCCAGACACTTCGCTTCCTCGCACACACTTAGCTACTGGTGGTAGCCTTGATGAACTTTTTTTCCCCGCTGGTTCCACCATGTGCTCCTTTTAGTTTTTAAGGATGGTATTGCCAAGAAGAGCAGACTGAATTTTGCTTAGAAGCTCTCTTCTGGAAAGCTGTTGTATTAACATGTTTTATTCTTAAAACAGATCACTAAAATACAGATATTTATTTTCTGAAGTGCTCAGAGTTGAAGAAAAATCAGGATGTTGAATTGTAAATAGGCTCTCGAGGTTTTATGCCATCGTCTCTTGAAGGGCATGTTTGATTAGATGTGCTTTTGGGTGACATTTAATCATGCAAAGATAGACTTGTCTTAGTATTTCTCAGCTGGGGGATATGTTTGGCTGTGAACAGAGCTCAACTAAATCTCCTTATTGCTAGCTGCTTATCAGAATGTGTGTGCCCAATGCATTCCTCCTAGGAACTGAACCGAACCTGTAGAGCTATGCAGCAGAGAATTGTGGAGCTTATCTCACGAGTGTCCAATGAAGAAGTCACAGAGGAACTGCTGCATGTGAATGATGATTTAAATAACGTCTTCCTCAGATACGAAAGGTATCCATCTACTTTTTCCATTCATTCTGGGTTTTCACTGAAGTGTAGAATAGGTCAGTTGACAAGATTGGGCCATCTGGGCCAATGGTCCGATATAACAAAAAGCAGAGAACCAAACCACAGAAAGGATTTACAAAGTCTTTTTATGGTCTTTTATAGTGACATTGCTGTTTCCTTTGTTTCATTTAATACAATGACTTTTTGTTTTTGGTCCTAGCCATTAAATTTTTGTGGGGCATATAGATAAAATGCAGGGCAACCTTGTGCAAAACCCTCTGAGCTAGCAGAGACCTGAGCCTGCAAGTCCCTGTGGTGCAGTGCTGTACAGATGTAGGGACCTGGGACCGAAAATAGCACAGGCACCGTCGCTGGTTCCAGTTGCTAGCTCGGGCTCTGCACAAATGCTTGTGCTGCTTCCTGGCTACGGGAGGCTCCCGTGAGCTCTCTCGGTCTTCTGATCTCTGAGCTTTCTGCCTCCAACGCTGCTGCAAGGGGAGCTGTCTGGGATGGGCGTGACCTTCATGCACGGGAGGGTTTTGGTTTTAAGTAACACTTAAAATCTTGATAAAAGCCTGTCTTGCGCAGAGCGAAGGTTTTGAAGAGCTGGCCGGCAGGAATCATCCCCAGGGGCAGGACTTGGGTCATAGGACTTTCGACATGTTAGACAAAGGCGCTGTCAGCCACATCTGCTGCAGCAGGCGGCACGTGATACGGCGGTCTTGGGAAAGTTTAATCTTCCCCTTAATGACAGGCCTGGGGAGTGAGGCACTAAAGAGTACCCTTTGTTCCTTGCTCTTAGCACAGCGCTTTGTTTCTCAAGCCTTCAAAAATAAATTAGACTCTGGATCTGTGAATCTGTGCTGTCACGGCAAAGGCTGGAAAGAAGACTCAGTGGCCTCAATTTTGTCTTTGATTTAGCTGTTCAGAGGAGATCGGGGCATACTTTGAAACAAATGCTGGCTTTTTATGTGAAATGGTATGTGTTTCATGCACAAGCATGATTCTACAAGTGGCAGAGTGTAACTGTCGCTGAGGCTTAGTCTGGTCACCCGTAATATTTTTTCTATTTTCCTCCATCGGCGACTCGGCTGACTGAGGCTAATGCGTTTGTAGTCATTACACACAGAAAGGTGAGCTGAGTGATGTTAGCAAGCTATTTGCCATAGAATAGCTGCACCAGTCTGAGCGTTTTGATAAATTCCAGTTCTTCCTCTGCCATTCCAAAAGCTCCACATTCATCACGCCGATTTCTAGTGCGGGGACTGAGCTCTGTCGGTGACTCAGGCAGGAGCTCTGGCCTTCGCTGTGAAGCTTTGGATGTAAACGAACATGCGGTTCATAAGCCTTTGGGTGAGAAATATGAGGTGGGAGGTGTCTTAGGTTTCCAGCTAAGGATTTCCAGTAATAGTAGACACCCACAGTTTCCTAAAATTGAAATTTGGGCCTGAATTTGTTTTTGCTGCCTTTTAAGTCTGCGTTTTCTTCTGTTACATTGAGAAAACATTTTAGTTTGCTTGAGATTCCCTGTTGTATTTTGTTCACCTGGAAGAAAACCCATGGGATTATATGAATATTACGGTTTTTTTACTGAAAAGAGAGGTTACTTATGAAACTACTTTTAAATGAGGAAAAATTCTAACCTCAGAGAAATCACGGTGCTTTTCCTGGTGAGGAAGGAGATCCGACTGGCCTCAGACAGGCCTTGGGAGGAGGAGGAGGTAGCTCCCCTTGCTTTTTTGAGTTCATGAAAGCTGGGTTTGGGTTTGCGGCGCCACATACACAGCTGGTTGGGGAGGGAGTAGAGAAGTGACCAGCTCTTGACTCACCAGACTTCTTCTCCTAAGAAGTCTGAGGACTTCTATCCAACATCATTGCTGTTCATTCTTGGGAGGTACCAACCTATTTGAACGTAGGCTCTGACGATCCTTGAGCTGACCTAGATATGTTTTAAGAACTGACTCTGCTAATTGTTGTTTCTCTTGCCATGTGCTGCTGGGCTAGGGCTGTGCTAGCGTGCATACAGCTTCTAATTTACATCTATTGCAGCAAGAGGGAGCTGTTAAGTGGGAGTAAGACTTGCTGCGGCGCTCAGCTGGTTGAGCTGGGAGCATCAGTCTTGCTGCGGTTCCTCCTGTCCCTTGGCTAGCAGAATAGTCTGTCACGAAGCACTTAATGAAAAAAGAACAAAACACCAAAGACAAATCCTACTGTGTTTTTCTGGCATGTGGTGCTGCAAGATCAGATTTGTCAGCTTCATACCCACATTGGCCAAGAATGCAACTTCTGCAGCTGTCCTCCCTTTGTCCTGGCCTGGAGCTAGAGCTTTCAGGGTTCCCTCTTGAACAAACGAAAACGAAGTTCAGTGGCAAGCATGTCGTGGCTTTGTTACAAACTTGTGTTTTTCGTTGTTTATTGGTGGCTTTGATAGTCCATGTTGGTGTTTCGCTTTTTTCTAAACAGATTTGAACGATACAGATCGGGACGTACAACACAAAATACCAGCAATGGAGTAAGTACCGAACTCCATTTGTTACATCAGCAGCCATACTAATGTCCTTGCCATACTAATATCAGTAGTAACGGACCTTTTACCTGTCCAGCCCTGTGTCCTGCTTGTAGTGGCTAATAGTAGATACCAGGAAAAGAACATAATGAGATGGCAAATGGCAAGTGACAACTTTTAGCTCAGGAAGACACTGCACTGAAACGTCTCTGTGTTTACAGTCCTTGATGGATTTTCTTTCCTCTATTAAGTATTTTGATTGCTTTTGAGTCTATGTGGACTTTAGGCATTCACAGTGTCCTTAAGCAGTGACTTCCACAGTTTCACTACACATTTTTACATATTTATGTGGGTATTTATATAATAAATATTTTGTTTACATTTGATCAAGTCAATGATTTTTATTTGCTCCACCTAATTCTTCTTCACTGTGTCTTACAATACCGCTGTTCATGTTTATTTTCCTCATGCCACTCAAAAGTTTAGGAACCTCTCTCCTCTCCTTTTTCAGCAGCCCCTTTCTAAGCTGAAGAGTTACAGTTCTAATTATTCTTTCAGTGAAAACTATTTTATAGTTGTTTTATAGTGTTCAAGATCTGAGTTCATGATGAATTCGTACGTGGCACTATTACATTTTCTATTCTGCATTCTTCTAACATTTCCTCTATTTACTTTGCCTGTTTGCCATTTCTACTGCAGTGTGATGCAAACTTCAGCACAGGCTCTGCATTGCAACTTTAGTCACGATGAAGAAGGTTTGTTTCTGAAAACAGTTTATACCTAACATGGAAGATGGTAGCAAGTTCAGTCTGACTTAGGTCTGATGTTGGTCCAGTGCTAAAAGAGGTGGAGAGCATGGACACATTAGCTAAATCTGAAGAGATGTAGATGACCTCCAGGAGAGTTTCCTGCTATGCTGAGCAGTCAGACTGAGGTTTTTTTGGTGGCTGACCCTTTTTATTCTGCGCTTGTCACTGTAGTGTCCAACAGACTTGTTCATATGGCAGTATGCAAGAGACATATTTTTAGGAAGCACTCATTATTTTTTGGTGTTTAATGTTGCACTGCAAGAAGAAATCTCTGGCCTGTGTAACTTGCTGAGTTTCTCGTGTCCCAGCAGGTACTGAATGAGGTGACAGAAGATAACTTAATAGATTTGGGTCCTGGCTCTCCAGCTGTAGTGAGCCCAATGGTCGGAAACTCAGCACCCCCGTCTTCACTTTCTTCACAGCTTGCAGGGCTTGGTGAGTACCTGATCTGAGTAGTGCTGACAAGCGTCAGGCTGCAGTGCGTGGACTTTTTCAAGCCTAACTAGTCTGTGGGTCTTGAACAGCGTGCAGGGGCTGCTAGGCGATCCGGGTGTGTGATTGTGGGAGCAAGTCTGAGCGGCTGCTGAGGTCCCTGTGACCGACCTGAACACCCAGAACAAGCCCTTATCGCAGTGGGCTGTTGGGGTTTACGAGGAGCCGTTTTTCACTTGTGGGTCAGGGAATTTCTGCTCCCTTTGGCTCTCCACTGCCTGCTTAACTGCCATGTAGCCTTCAGAAGGTTTGGGTATGTGACTTACAGGATGAGGAAGGCTTTTCCACTCCCCTGCACAGTGGCGATCTGTCATTGGGAACCAGCCTGGCACAAAAGGAGGGATTTATTAACCAAAGAGGAGACTGAAGGAAAGGGTGCAGGTTCTTATTCATGGTAAAACTTGTACTGCTACTTTTATCTCTGCTTAGGTATAGCTCTCTGTGAAATCAGTCTGGTGAATGTTCTGGATCCTCTCCTAGAAACAATATTTGAAGTCTTTCGATGAAAGGTTTTATGAAACTGCTAGGTGTTTTACCTTAAGTCAAACCGAAGATTGATAGGATCACTTGATTTTGACTCAAGGTTCTCCACCTCTTTCAGCACTGTGCTGGTATTGTATCACTTGATTTGAAACTGTTGGTTTCACAGTCAATAGCTGAGAGACAATGTTGTGGAGAAGACTAGTATCCATGCCCAAAATTTTGGACCATGTTAGTGACTAGCAAACATCTCGGGATGAGATTGGCAGCAGGTGCACACCAATTCCCATAAGCTGGCTTCTCGATGAGAAGCGCTTATGGTCTGGTGCTTCCAGGAGGAATAAGACAATCTCGACACTTGTCTTTTAAGAAATGCATGATCAGCAGCCTCCAGCCTCTTGTGGGCAGACCTGTGCTCAGTGCTGTGACTGTGAACTGGACGACATCTGGAGCTGCCCTGTGTTGTTAATGACCTCCTCTGTCACCTACACAGTCGCGGCGATGGTGCTTGCATACGGTTTGCTGTTTCACTGGTTCGCTTTTTTTTTGCCTCTGGTTGCAGACTTGGGTACAAACAGCGTCAGTGGCACACTCAGCTCTCTACAGCACTGTAATCCTCGTGATGACTTCGACATGTTTGCACAGACAAGAGGCAGTTCCTTGGCTGAGCAGCGAAAGAAGTATGTTGCAGTTTGTCTTTAGCGCTGTTTGAGTCACGCCATTGCTGTTTTCTAACGCTGTACATCTGAAACTTCTTGACTTCATTTCAGACTAAAAAAGTAGTTTTGGTGTATGTTTTTGTGCTTTTAATCCAATCCCTGTCCTGTTGGTCATTATTAGTACGAGCAAGGGGAGAAGTTCCTACTGCTGCGCAGAGCAGACTGGCTGAGTAATGCTATTTGACTGTCTTAATGAGCTCACTGGAAACTTGGAAATGAACTTGCCTTTACTTCTGCAGATGCTTCCTTTCGTAAAGGCTTGTAATCCGGGCCACCCAGCCAATGCTTGAGATACAGGAGCATAAGGGTCCTTCACCTGAAGGTCATGGATATGCTTTGGTGACTGAATTACTGTCATCAAGGGCCTGGAAACAGAATTACCATCCAGTTAAATCCTCCCTTTGCCCCAGCAGCCAGACTTGCAAGCTGTAAATGCAGTGTAGCTTGCCTGGCTGCCATCCTATCCCTAATTTGTTTATATGCATAGGGCTTACATCTCTGGAGCTGCAAATCTGGCACTTTCAAGGGCATTTAACAGGTCAAATTATTTTAATGTAAAGTAAATCTGTGCACTAATTAAGTAATCCTTTGATCCCTGTCAAGTGAGATTCAGTAAAAGACACGCTCAGGTATTTTTTTCATATATTATTTCTTGCCTCCTTCTGGTTTCAGATTCTGGAGGATGTAGTGTCTACCAGCAGTCAGAACATCATCAGTATCTTGCCTCAAACTAAGAAAGCTTGTTAAATAGTTCAGCTCAGACCTTAGGAGATTATCAAAAACTTACCGGCTCTGGAAAACTTGAGCTAGCAGATTTATTAGGATCCTTTATTTGCTGTTATCAATATAGCTATTGGTACTGCCTCAGCTGTAGTATCAGTGTTGTGAAGACGAGCTCGACTGTAGAGGCGTGTGTTACCACTGGAGATTTCAGGCTGAGCGCCCTAATGTGTAGTCAGAAAGGAGATGCATTGCAGAGAGACCTAATGGAGGTCCCTCTGTCTCTTGTGCTAAATGAAGCACGAAACTAGTCTTCCCACACTGCACCTCCATCTCCTTCTGCGAGCTAATGGAACAAGGAGCACACATCAGTCCGCGATTTCACAAGGGAGGATTGCTGTATCTTCCTTGGATTGTGCGCTGTGTAAATGGAGCAGCAGTAAAGATGCGAGTCGGAGCTGCCGCAGTGTGTAGGTGAGAGCCTCTGGGCGCTGTGCTCAGAGCTTGGGAGAAGCCAGCGCGCTGGAGGGGAAAGTGCTCCTCCTGCTCAGACACGCAGCTCCTCCCAGGGGCTGATTTACGGGCAGGTGTTGGCGTCTGCGTCAGCTTATGGTTCACCACTGTGCTCTGAGAAATGATGCTGTTGCCTCTGTCACCTGACTGCCTACATCTCCCTTTTGCACAGCAATTTAAGAAGCTTTTTAAAAATCCCACCTCTGTAAATAGTGCACTGCTTTGTGTGCTTCGCTGTGGTTGCTAGTTATGTTTCATCTGTCTTGAAGTCTCTCTCTGCCTCCCCCTATGCATGCATCAAGTTCAGGCTTCCAAATGTCATCTTCAAAGCTTTGCAAAACATAATCTGTAATCAGGCCTCTTTTCATAGTCCCCTGCTAGTTCTTGGCCACACTTATGGTGCCTCGTAGCCTTCCTTTCATAGTGCCAATCTCAGTCTTTTTGCTTCGACATGCTTACTGAAACCGATGGATGGTCTGTATGCAGAGCCCACTGCTTTTCTTGGAATGCACTTAGTACACTTGAAGTCTTGTTAAGAAGAAGAATGTGCATTCTGATTTCTGGGGGAGTGAATGAGAGTAGCAAGTGCGTTCTGCATGGGTGACTGCTGGACTTCCTTCTAGTTCTGTGGTTTGTTGCTTTCTTTCAGCGTGACGTATGAGGATCCACAGGCTGTCAAAGGACTAGCGTCTGCCCTGGATGTTCGAAAACAGAACACAGGAGGGGTAGGTCGTTGCTCTGCGTTTTGTTATCTGAAGCTGTGTGTGAAATCTGAGCTGTAGGCAGCTGCTTTGACTGAGACTGCTCATTCTGTATTCCAGCGACGTGCTAGTACTGGCTATTTTGAAATTGATATCTGGGAGAAAGCACTTGCTCAGTAATGATCTCTAAAGAGCTGCTACTTAGCACACCAGCCTAAAAGACTTCAAAATCATAGTGGGTAATTTCTCCTGTGTTCCTGCAGCTTGCCTGGGGGGTCCAGCTCCTTGACTGGAATCACTGCTGAAAAGAATGAGTAGGGAATATCCAGTGAACGCTAGCGTGCATTTGCTTGGTTTGTTTTTGCTTGGGAAAGTTGTTGCAGTCTTAATCTATTAGACTTTGCTCGAAGTGCATGGATACCCGAGCAAGTTACAGGGAGAGAAATTATGTGGACCTTTAATGCTTCACATGCCTTGCCATAACTGCCCTTGCATGCAGTCTGTTCTGTCTGTCCCAGGGCAGGGTCATGCTGTCTGGGGTGGGCAGAGGATGCCCATGCGCTGTCACCTTGTGGCAGCTGATGCTAGAAATGTGTTTGAGAGAGCAAGCTTGGCCAGCTTTATCTGCATCCCTTGGTGAAGGCAGAAGTGAAAAGAGCTTTCAGATCATCCCTCCACCCTTTTCTACCACCCTGCTTTTTGTAACTGTCCTGCTCTTTTGTACTGTGTGTAAGTTTTTAGATGACGGAGGAAGTTCAGACCCTTTTCCTAGTCCAGTTTTGGTCTGAGCTGACCACTGGGGAGCACGACGGAGCCAGTGGAGCATGGGAGAGCCAGTGCAGCGTGCCCACGCCTCCCTCCGTAGACAATTTCCTCACCATGCCTTGGCTGATCCCGTCCTGGTTCTTTCATAAGTTGAAATGGGAGCGCTCAGGGCAGCTGGCATGCCTGGCAGCTTGTGCTCTGAGCCAGGGAGAATTTGTGTTCGGAGCCAGCTGGGGTCAGATCGCAGCTCCCTGCCTGCCTGGGCCATAGTTCAGTGGTAGCAGAGCTTCAGCAATAATTTCTTATGAATTTGCTGGGCAGGGGGATGCTCCATCTGCTCGTTCCTGTCCCTGTCCTCCTGCAAAAAGGGTAATTTGTAATCCAGGTCAGCCCCATGGCCAGTTTCAAACGTGGTCCCACAAAAATTGATGCCATAGTACTGAGGGAAAAGGGGGAAGCGTGGGGAGGCAGGGACAGAAGTGTATTAAGGGGGATGAGAGAGGAATTCCTGAAGCCAGTGTGACAACCCAAGCCCACAGTATCACTGAGCTGAGTTATTGGCGGGACCTGGGAAAGGATTTGAGATTCTGCTCTTTGTTCCTGGCTAACCAAACTCATGGGGCTTGCATTTAGCTGCTGGTCAAGGGGGCTGTATTCCTCTGGTGACCACGGGGTCGTGTCCTTATTTATTAACACTTTTGTTCTCAGCTAATTCTGCTTGAGGCACCAATGCGACGTGTCATTCGCACCAGTGTAGCTGCTGCTCTGCCTGAAGTGTTGTCAGTTCAAAGGGCGGTGTCTAAGCTAATCTGATGGTCAAAGTTTTTTGGGGCAAACTCTTTACAGATTGCGGAACTTTGGGCCCTGAGACATTGTGGAGACTTTCAGCCTCTTTTCAAAGGTCCTGATGACTGTATCGTGTAATCAGAATAGCTTGTTTTGAAATGCAGTCTTTCAGTAATTAGTAAACACTGCTTTTTGTCAAGTGTTGTGAGGCTTGGGGGTGTCTTGCCTTGAAGGAAATAAAAATTAAACTCTCCTAAAGTTACCAGCCCCAGCGTGTGTAGGAGAAAACTGGCAGTGCTCAGTAAACGAAAGACATGCGTTAATTTGGGTAGAGAGCTAATTTAAGAACAGCTCTAGGGAGGAGCCAAAAGCTTCGCAGCACATTCCTCACACGCGTCTTGCTCCAGCACAGTTGTCCAGTGGTAAAATCCAGCACATCCGACGTTTCTAATGTAGTCATTCTCAGAATGGTCTGTAGAGAGATGCCTGGTCACGTGGCATTAGCTGTCTTTTAATACGATTTAGCAGCTGGAAACAAGATGAGCTAAAAATACACTGTTTTCTTAATATTGCTTTTCCATGTTGGGAATTGCTTTTGTTGCCACAGAGTTGTTGCATGATCACAACTCGGAGGAGACGTGTCCAAGAAACAATTCTCTAGTGTTACACAGATAGTAGATGAAGTTGGAGTGATTTCCCCTTTTTATTTTTTCTCCGCACAAGTACTGAAATGAGACATAAAAGGTTACAGCTGATTCTCCGTTGTCTGTGGTAATGGGGACAGGAGAGGCATCCCGTGTAGATGGGTATCTGGGTGGAGGTACAGAAACACGCCAGTGGCTCGCGTTGGAACCGCTGCGCTCTGCCGGTCCCGAGCAAACCCCTCCAGAGCTAGAGGTGACCCTGCGTCCGGGCCTGGCTCAGGGGGCAAGATGCTGAAGCACAAGAAGCCATCTTGAGAGCCTTTGCGTTGCTGTGCCAGCCTGCACGGATGGAACTGGATGCATCAGCAGCCCTTTTAACCTCTGCCGCTCTGCGAGAGGGGCAGTTTGAAAGGCTGCCAGAACGCTGCAGCAAACTGCGATTACTTACCCTCCTGCTCAACGCCATCGTTAGAGCTGTCGTACTGTTAGAGGCTGAGGCTGAGGCAGAGTCTGGCTGCTGAGATCGAGGAGGTAAGCAGGGTGTGCTGCAGCTTACAGCTTTGGAGACAAGGGAAACTCCACAGTGCGTTATACGAGTGTTTCCAGTAAAGTCCGACTGATTTTAGTAGGTTGTATAGCCTACGCTTTCTCTTCTTCTAGGAAGATGACAAACATCAGCCTCATTACTAGTCAGTGATCTATTTTAAATATATATTTTTTAAACAACAGCTTAGAGGGAGCGCTAAAATTCTGTGAACTGTCTGTAGGAAGTGCAGAGCTCGGGGTGAGGGCTGTCCCTCCATGGACAGAGCTGACAGGCAGCAGAGGGGGATGCAGCTGCTGCCAGAAGCTACCATAAGCAATTCTCTATGTGTACGTGTATGTGAAGTTTTTAACGTGCTGCTGTTATATTACTTTATCACGGGTTGTTGCTGTGGTTTCTCTCTTTATGGACCTTTCTGTTCTCAACACAGAGGAGAGGTAAAGGTGGGAACTCAGACATGGAGCCCATAGACAAGTGGCTAATTACACAAGGAATGGTGAGGACTTCACCAGTGAAGCGATTCCTACTGCCCACCCCAGTCCCTTTACCTAGAATAACCATCCTCCATTCACCTCTCGTCCTGCCCTGCTGAACCACTTGAAATCGGACAGTACAAGGAGTTATTTCCCACCTACATCATTACCTGGGGCAAAGGGAAAGATCTGCACCAATTTCTGCTTTATACAGCACAAAGGCCTGTAACCGACTGAATCCTTTGCAGGATCCCACGTTACCTTCAGAAAAAAGGCCTGGGGATCCAACTGGTTCCTTCTACTGTCTTGATTTATTTATGCAGTATCCACTTTTCGAGGGATAAACACAAGTCTCATGGATCTTGCTCATAAAGAGGACACTTTCTACGTGTCTTTAAAGCAGCCTTTTCTGGTAGTGCTTAACTTCATGGTCTGGAATAAACGTACAGAAGTTGTAGGATCGTACCTAATTGAACTGAGCAAGGTAGGGGTAGTCCTTTAGGAAAGGAAGGGAATGGAAGAACTGCTACCCGGATTGACATCTTCCACCCACTGGCATTAGGATTCAGACTCCAAAAGGTACAATAGTGTTTCTGGCTTGAAGGATTTAATTCCCATGTCTAGTGATGCCGGTGCTCTGATAAAATCAAGCTTCTGAAGATCACTGAATCTCTGCACATTTTGACCTTGTTTGAAGTTGTCCTTCCTCAACATTCTTGCGGAGAGAAATTCAAAAGCATGCTTTTAGTGCAGAAGTCAGAGGCAGGTAAAAAATAGCCTCAGCTGTGCCTTAAAGCCAAGTTCTAAGACCAATTTTGTATTTTTGGACTATGTAATCCATCACTTTAAGTGTTTGAGATTAGTACCAATAATGTGATCTCGCTGTGCAAAGCCCCTGTGCGACAGTGCTGGCTGCAGCTGGGCTCAGCGAGGTGCAGTGCAGAATTCCTTTGGGCTGGGGTGGCCTGCAGAGCAGCCCGTGGGGCGTCAGGAGGCAGCGGAGCGGGAACGCCTCGCTCCAGCGAGAACCTGGAATGTCCCAGGCTAAGCTGCCCAGTGCTTAAAGAGAGAAACAGCCCAGAGAGTTTCAGGTTTAGGAAATCCAGAGTGTGCAGTATCAAAGTGCATCAACTCTGTGAAACGCTCTGCGTTTATTCTGCTAGATTTAGGGCAAACCTAGATTATTTCCAGGGTCCGGTTTGTGAATTTGTCAGCAGTTTGCATGGCTGGTGCATGCACATGTGCACATATACGACCTGCCTGCCAGTGCGAGCACCCAGAAGCAGTTCTGTGCCTGCTGGCATGCGTGGGTGAGCCCAGCTGTAGGTGCATGTCCTTGCAGAGTTTCACTTCAGTGCTTGTCAGAGACCCAGAGCTCGTCACATGAGAGTGAAAAGCCGTACAATGAGCAGCGCTTGCGTTGCCTCTGGTATTGCTGCCTGTGGTTCAGAGGCTCTTGCTGTTCGGTGGCTCTGTTGCAGCCAGAGATGTGCGGTGCCACTGATAGATGGTCATCCATAACGAATAATCCGGTGATTGAGTTAGTTCCTCTTCTTTGCCTTTCCACTGTTTACAAGAGCAGGGAAGCATGAAATCAGCACCCCTGCTGTTCACACCACTCATACCACTGCTTTATTAAAAAAACAAACTCAATGTTCGTTCATTGGCTTGTGGTTATTCAGTCTGGAAAAAGGATACTGCAGCATTCATGGAGGCATACGGATTTGGGGAGGGAAGGGGATCTGGCTGTCCAGCCAGTCGCTCTCACAAGCCTGTCACCTTGTTTGTATGCTAAATATGAGAGAGAAATACCTAAAATAAAACTAAACTAATCATTAACTCTGTTTCTCTCTTAACTGGCTGTAGTTCTTAACTGTATTTATTAATAAGACTTTGTAGCGTTGGCAGTACCAGTGGGATAACTAGCATCCCAGGTATGGATTTGATGTGCGCATTTGTTGGTAACTTTTTGTGCTTTTGAGGTGAGGGGAGAAAGAGGGGTGAGCTGACATTGCTTTACCTGTGCCTGTACAACACTGAGACCACGGAGAGGGTATTGTCCCCCTGCCAGCGTGGTACTCGCAGCCCTCGTGACCTGACGTTGTTCTTTCCAAACTGTGATGCGTTGAAGCTGAGGGTTGAGTTCTTCCCACTCCATTTCTGTGCATCCCGGTTTGCCAGCACGCCTTAGCAGAGGAAGGCTCGTTCAGGGCTCCATGTGTACTCTCCAAGTGAATTTGGCAGCGTTGTTTCTGTTTCAGCTTAGTCTACAGCTCAGTTCTGCTGGCGAGGTGATGCCAGGGCCATAGAAACACCAACCACACCTTTATCAATTCCAGCTATGCCTGCAAAACCAACGTAGGCAAAATGACATCTGCAGAAAATGTTCCTGGCTTAAACATGACTCGGGGATGTTAACTGAGCTGTTCCAGTACCAGATCTGTTTGCAGTGTAAGGTCTGGGTTCGTACAGGTTACCCATGCAGGTGTCGTGCCGGGGTCTAGGTCAGCGGCAGTCAGGCACAGACTTCAGCAGAAGGCCACTGCGCCTTAGTGCAGGTCCTTCCAGTTCCCTTCTCGTGAGTTTGGGTAGCTATTGAGATTTGCATGACTATCTTAATTTGTTAGAATAATCTGTCACCCCACTCACATGCCAAATGGATATTTGTTACGAAAGGGAGAAGCAGGTGTTGCTTAAGCCGCTGCGTCAGGACAGACGTTGTTTGGGACAGTGGCAGGGGAAGAATGAAACTGAACCAGAATTCACAGAAAGTGATATGAACAGCTTTGAGCATTGTGTCCTGACCACCAGCAGCGTGCCTGGCTAGAGAGGAGATTCCTCTCTGTAGTGAAGATTAAATGAAACCTTCACTGAGATGTTGTTCATTAGTAACAAAGTGGGATGCCACTACATATGCCTTCCATAGGGAGATAGGGTCTAAGATGTGGAAATGGCTTGGGTAACATAAGACTGTTGAAATACGTCATCTTGGAGACTGATGTGCTTGGATTGTGGACTAACTGAGAAACAGAGGTGTGAAGATCTCGTTTCTTCTGTGTGGTGGGACCCATCTCCCTTTTGAAGGTGAGTGGGTGTGTTCCCTTGCTCTGGAGACCGTGTGGGTTTCATTACCTGCCCAGCCGTGGCATTTTACAGAGCACTCTGCTAGGACAGTGTGATACCCCACGTGAACGAAGGCTTTTGCTGTCTGGGCGTGCCTATCAGACCCAGATCGGCTGGTGGTTGTACAGGCACAACAGGCTGTCTTGGGGAACGCACTGCACCCGAGCTCTTGCCTTCCCCAGCTATGTGGTGTGTAAACGCAGTCACAAGTAATCAAGTAGCTAATTAATTCCTTACACGTAAAGTCAAACGTGTTCTAATATTGAGGCCAGGCAGCTATTTCAAGATCCAACAGCTTTAAATAGGTGGTAAGCCTGTAGTAGTAAGCTGGAGTAGACTGCTAGTGAGCATCTTAGTGCTCTAGTTCTGCTGCCGTAGGAAGGACAGACCTTTCTTTACTACTGCTGACTAACAGGGGGGAAATGAATAGCAGCTAACCAAGTACTGGCGTCAGCTTTGTTAAACACCTAGAAAGAAGTGGAATTAACTAAGCTACTACCAGGCAGTAGTCTAGCAACAATTAGCATGAACCTTGTTAAACATTTTAAGAACACTAATGAGCTCACCTAGAGACCTGAATTGTCATTTCATACCTGCTTCTTTTCCAGTGGGATCATTTTTAATAGAAACAAAACGTGATAATAATAACCTCAAACTGTCTTTTTAAGGGTAGAATATTGGATTTTATGACTTCTGAGGAAATGTATTGGCTTTTGATTGCTAGTGAGAACACCAACACAATCCAACTTTGATAAGTATAAACTTGAATTCCAGATTCCTGTGGGCTTTGTGGGATTGAACGCTCGTTTCTGTTCTCCCAGACCTCCTTTTCCATTTCCCTTTCAGGACTGTTGAGATGATCCCATTTGCAGGATTTTCCAAAGACTAAATAAAAAAGGAATTTGAACAATAAGCCCGACTTTTAATTAAAGCCAGTTACTTAAAGTACGCAAAAATATTTTGTGACTTGATTTCCATTTACTTTGAGTATAGACTTTTAAAAAAGAAATCACAATATCGTCATAAAAACAGCTCTTGCAGCCAACACCGACTATCTAGGGAGCCGTCTTGCCAAGACTGAGAGCTCCTCTAGACCGTGTGTGTTTGCATAACCAACGTATTAACAAGTCGGTATCCCATTCTGGAGCGATTTCCGTGTAGTCGGCGGCTGCCACTGCTATTTGTTCCCAGAGACTGTTGTCTTTTTTAATGTGTAAACTAGCTAATTTATTTTTAAATTGCTTCTGTTGTGTTTTAGGGGATTAGTTTTAACAAAACCCCCCTCCCGGTTCTTCAGCTTAGGGCTTCTGGACGGGGGAGCCTTGCCAAATGCCCAACTGACTGGCAGCAAGTGAACTTCTGTGTGTGGTCAGTTTCAAATCAAATATAAATGGTACCATGTTGCAGTTAAAATATTTTAAAACTTCCAGTTACTCTTAAGAGTTCCACCCCCCACCTCCCTTTATTCTTGAACAAATTAAATCTGATACGTTTAACCCATGTTTTCTGGGGAAAGTGGGGCTCAGAGTCTGAGGGAAGTAAATTGGAAGTTGGAGCGTGAAAGGAGCAATAGATTCAAACCCTTGGCTCTGCTCTAAGTGTGCTGGAAGACGAGGGAAGCTTTGTGAAAGGTCAGTGCTGAGCCGCAAACGGCTGACATGCTCCAGTGTTTATCTTGCAGCGCTCTCTGCTTATATATGACCTGCGGGAAGTGCTCTTGCCCTTCTGAGCTTTTGTTTGTTATAGAAAGTAGGTCTGTCTGAAAGTAGAATTTCTTTCTTTCCTTTTTTTTTTTCCTATAAAAGTCTTGCAAAACACAACAGCGCAGGCTGCTATACCACTGAGCTGCTCTTCGAGGACTCCCGCTAACTCAAGGGTCCTGCGATTCTTGGGAACCCGTTCCTTGCTCAGTCATCTGCTGCGTTTTCAGGATAACCAAGATTTGATTTGCTGCTCCTCCTGGCATAGGGACCACAGTACCACCACGCTTGTTACAACAGCTGCTCTTACTTTAGTCACAGAACAGCAAAAAACGCTGCTGTTCTCCTCCTCCTCCTCCTCTCCATACAGATTCTCTTGTGCTTAAAGAAATGTAAGGACCTTTCTGAGCTGCAAACTAGCCAAGAGCTCTGAAGGCTGCACCTTCCAAAGCATTACTTACTGTGCGCGGCGTTACGCAACACAGGATAGAGACAGCAGAGAAACTTCTGCAGTGGGTTTTAGGTTGTTGTAGGCTGAATAAATTAATCACTCTGTATATCTGAAGCCAGTATTTTCCAAAGCTGTTAAACTAACAAGCCCGTTCTACGAGATGCAACTTGTTCTTGGTAAGGAACGTGTTGGAAGATGTCTGCAGAGCCCTCCTCTCGTTAATGGCCATCTGGGCCAGCTCGCAGCAGCTTCAGCACACCGCGGTAGGGTTGCACGTGCATGATTCAGCTCTCCACTGCAAGTTAAAAAGGGGCAATTAGTCCTGGACCGAACCCATTCCAAAGGAAGCTGCAGGAACTTATTTTCTGCTTGGGATCTTCATGTATTAGCCAAAAGCAAAATGGCATCTTGCACCTCTGACCCTCCTTGGATCTGACATAAGCGCTTTGCCCATCAGCCTGCAGAGTCCGAGCCAAGCCGTCTTCCTGGTGCCTCTCTTGGTGGGAAGGGCTTTGGACTGAGCCCTGGATTTCCAGTCCTTTGACACAACTAACCCACCTTAGCAGACCTCACCTCAAGCAAGGGCTTAGCTGACCTCCTCAGTGCAAAGGGCCACTACATTAGAAGAAAAAGTCCTTGAGGAGCTCAGCTAAACAACATCAGCCTGTGCTGCTGCCTCTTTAATCCAGCGTCTGCCCATCTTCCTCGGCTAGAAGTCCCTGAGAAAACTACATCTCTCAGTGAGTTCATCTGCAGTGAGTTCATCTGCAGAGCCTCTTTCAGCTCTTCTTCCCATGAGAGGTTTCCAGCAGAGCTGTAGACAACCCCTGACACCTTGTCCCCCTGGGAGAGCCTCTCCAGCACGGCGAGGTCTCTTGGCTGCCAGCCCTGCTGCTCGGCTGCCGTGCTCTGGCCTGGAACCTGCGTGTCCGACGTTGCTTTCCAAGTGGGTTTCAGGTTGTCGTGACTGGATCTATTGTGGTGTTTTCCTGTTTCCTTCCGCAGCCCTCTGTTGTGTTGAAGTGGTGGAGCCAAGTCAGGACACTCTACACCTAATGCACAGTAATTTCCCTTCGCTCACCCAGTTGCCTGTAGCGCTTTGCGAAATGGCTGCGCACACTGCGTCCGCGCTGCCTGTCGCAACTGCGCAGCGTAACGGGAGCGGTTTTATCGCAGGAGGGGCGGCAAAGCTTCCCCACCTTTTCGTTAAACCGTCCGCGGAGGCCTGACGGGCAAGCTCCGGCGAGCCTCGCTGGAGCAGGAGCCGAGAGCTGTGCTCTCCTCCTCTGCCCCGCGCCAGGAGCTGCTGCCCCATCCTCCTCCTCCTCACCTTCATCTGCAAGACTCCGCGCTTTGCACTGGCACACGTTGGGTGCGAGAGGGTCACCCTCGGCAGAGGAGCAGGGACGGGGAGCTGGGACCGTTTTGCTTTAAACTGGCGTGCCGAGGCCTGCCAAGGCTGGGTGGTGTGGTGGGAGGAGGATCTGGAAGGGAACAGGGCTGTGTACCCTGGGCTCTGACTGCCTCCACCTGCGGAGGAAATCAAATTGTTTTTGTAGGAGTGTTGCCTGAAGACTTTCTGCTAACCTTTCCCTGTGGCTAATACTCAGTTTAAAAAATAAAAGGTGTAAATTTAACATTTCAAAACCTAACTGATATCCAGTATTCTACCCTTAAAAGCTTTTCACGATCAAGATTAGAATCATCAGTCCATCTTGATGGTTTTAATATGTGGTCGAGAAGTTGCCCGTCTTACGCTGGCATCAAGTCACGTCATTCCCCATAATCTTTCTCTTGGTTTTTTTTTAGCCTTGTTGTTCATAATTTCCTTTCCAAGTGTTTCTTTATTTGAAATGCCATTTATATTTTGTTGCCTTTTTTTTTTTCCAGCACATCTTACATCTTTGTTTTTGTTTTGTTTTTAATCTTATTTCTGGCGTTTTCCATCGCTCTGTGGCCATGATTGTGGATGTGTTTTGGTTTTTGCCTGCCTTGCTGTTCTCTCGCTGCACTCCCTAGATCCCTGTTGCACAGTCCTCTGTCATGGATGACATTGAGGAGTGGCTCAGTACCGACTTGGTGAGACTCTTTATATTTTCATTTTTCAGATGGGCGATAGCACTCGTACGGATAACTTTCAATGCATTGCTGAGTTACTGGTGCTTCTTGTAACGGGAGGCAGTGACACTTCCAAATCACATAGCTGACTCCCCTTTCAGAGGAACATCTAAGCAGGAGGAGATAGGGTGGTGTTCAGCAATTCACTCGAAACGTTTTCTTCGGAGTTGTTTTATTTTCACTTCTCCGTGTGAACATCACGGCACAGCACGTGTTCCAGAAATCCTGTTTCCAGTCCCCGTATAGGAGAGCATTTAAACATGTGCTGAAGTTCCCCTGTGTTCTCCACCGGACCTAAAGCACGTGTTTAAGGCTGCGCTAGCTTTGACGGGATCGAGGTACGTGCTCACGCTGAGGCACGCTTTTAAGAGATGCTGGATCAGGGCTGAGATTCCCTCAAGTCGAGATGTCTTGGTGAAATTGGCAAGCAATCTTGACGTGTTTCATAACAGTAATAATAAAAGTTTATAACAGTCTCTCTTCAATGTTTATAACTTGAAGTTTCTCTTCAATGATTATTGTCTGGTAATTATTAAACAAACAAACAAAAGACAGAACTAAAAGTAGCTTTTCCTTCGTCCTGGCGTTTGTTTTGCTGTACCGGTACACGTTTGGTTTGAGCAGTGGTACAGCTAGTACGCATTTATTCCAGTCCTTTTTTAAATGTAAGCATCTGACTCAAATTAACCAAGTACATTTTGGGGATGAGCGGTGGGTTGTGTTTCAGATTGTTTGTTTTCAACCTGGTTTTAATGAACTGAACTGTTTCCTTGCGGTCACCGTGTCCCTAAGAATCGTCTGCTTCCATTCTTACAGCTTCAGTTACCGTCCCTAGATAACTGCCTCCTACTTAAGGTCTCGCCCAGCCCCTTGCTGTTGCCTGCTGGGCTCCTAGCTGGGAGCTGCGGGGTTCAGGCTCCGCTCCCCGGCTCTGGCAGCAGTGCTGCAGGCACGCTCCGGCATGTCAGCCTTCCGCTCCGGCACCAGCAGAGCTGACTCTACTGAAAGCAAGAAAACGCTCCTGCTCTCCAAAGCCGCCTGAGGTGCCCAAACAGATTCTGAGTCGCAGCGTTCGAGTCTGGCAGACTGACTGGCTGTCTTTGAAATGTCACTGGTTTTCAGCTGCAGGTGGCTTTTTCAGGCCTTGGTACAGGCAGTCATTTTCAAATTTGATTTTTGGCCTCGTTTTGTTAAAGAAATACAGCGAACGTGGCATGTCGACTCTGCTAAAACAATAAGCTTTTGTCTTTGCCAGTTAAATTAATTTAGCAGGAGTGAAAATCTGATGGAGAGATATCGAAGTAGCTCTGTGCATCTGTCATCCCCTAGATAGTCCTGCTCAAAAAGAGCAAAGCAGAGAAATGCCATGTGAATGCCTGAACAAGCCTGGGGATCGCACGCGCTGCGGCCGTGACTTTCTCCCGGCTTCCCTTCTCCCGGGTGCCTGGGTCCCCATCCTGGCTGTGTGTGGGTGCAGCGTAGAGATGCCCTCGGAGAAAGTTTGGACTGGATTTTCATTTTTCACTCTGGGTTCGGCCTCCCTTTTTTTTCTGTTAATGACTCATTTCAGTTCTCTGCTTGCCAGCTGAGGAAGTTACAGATTAGGTTAGCTGATTGTTATTTAATTCCCTACCCTTTTTGGGGTACACTGGAACAAGCAGTACCTCTGCATGTGAAGCGGTGGCTGCTGTGTGTACTTTTGGAAACCTCTGTGCAGTAGAAAGCTAGTAGGTGCTGGGTGGCTTTTAGTTCTCGGGCATTGAACACCTTTGTGAGGCCAATCAGTACGTTCCCACTCTCCTGGCAGAGCAACCAGGGTATGGATAAATACTTTTCTTTTTCAAAGCAGGTTCAACATGAGGTTTTCAGGTAGCATTTTCATTCATCTTTAACATCCTGGTAGACTGACAAGGATGCTGCATCCTTGGACTTTTAATTTCCTTGCTAAAGCACCGTTGGAAATTCGCATGTTGAAATGCACAGAGCTGGTAGAAACGCGCTGACCTCCTGGCATCCCGGCCATTGTATCTCATGGACAGACGCTAACCACCCGTCAGCATCCTCCATCCAGCCCGCCCTGGCCGTGTCTTTGAGCAGCGTGGATGCCAGGAAAGCTGCTGTATTTTTGTACGAAATCTAAACTGAACTCCCGCAGGAGGAACATTGGCCCCAAACTGTTTTGCAGCGTGTGTCCTTTGTCAGCTAAAAGAGCATTTTGCAAGACACAATGCAAACCGCAGTCCTGACTTTTTAAAGGAGTGTGTGACAGAAAAGATGGCATCTTCTACAGCGTCTGTGTGACTCACGCAGCTCAGTTTTTCACCAGGCCTACTGTCTGAAGTGGGAACAGTGCTGGACTGCCGTTCAGATCCAATGGGGAAAGTTTAGCTGTCCACCAGCCATCTTCAGAAGCATCTCTAGCTCTCATCCTGTGGCTCTGCAGCTCAGTGAAATGGCAGTCACCGTCGGCCTCCTGATGTGGGAGCCGTGCGGTTTCCCCCGCTCGCCCTGCTCAGATAGTTACCATGTGGAAACAAGTGGTGGAAACTGTCTAGTTGCATGAAGTGTGTGTAGAGGGTAATAGCGAAGGCGAAGCGCTGCCTGTGTGTTCACACGCCTTTTTGTTCCGATTGCAGAAAGGAGACGAACTGGAAGAAGGAGTGACCAGTGAAGGTAAGCAGAGATGCCTGTGGCTGCGCGCCGTTCTCAGGTTGGTGCGCGGACTGAATGCTCTGCTTTGATCCCTGCTGAGATGCTGCCTTCTCCCAGCCTGATGTTCCCCAGCAGATGCTTCTGCACTGGGAAAGGCAGGAGGAGAGCATTTCAGAGCAAAAAATTCATATTTATGGTGTGAGGAGCCCTCCCGGCTGTAGGTGCTTTCCAGCCGTCTTCCTTGGCTGTGCACTGTGTTTGTGCCAGCAGGAATGTGTCCCCGAGCTGCTCAGCCCTTTGGAATGATGTTTCCCTGCTTCTGTCACAGCCGGTGGCATCGCGTGGGTTTGATTCCCTCTGCTGCCTGAGCTAGGGTGTCTCGAGGGATGTCTGTACCCTTTCCTGGGGAGTTCAGGCCATGGAAGCACGTGTGCCTGCAACCACGGCCCGACAGGACACCAGGCGCTGGAATTTCAGACCCTGCTAACCTCTGTCCCCGGGGCTATACGTACAGCCCCCCTTCTTACCTGTCTTCTTTCTTTTTTTGCATTGCAGAGTTTGACAAATTTTTAGAAGAGCGAGCCAAAGCGGCGGAGATGGTTCCCAATCTGCCATCCCCTCCCCTGGAAGCCCCCACCCCTCCGACAAATCCTTCCAGCAGGAAAAAGCAGGAGCGCTCGGAGGACGCCCTCTTTGCACTGTGAAGATCGCCCTTAGCCGCCCTCCCACCCCTGTGCTCTGCAGGCGAACGTCGCTGTACGGCCACTTCGTCCTCTCGCAGCACTTGGCTAACAACGTCCCCTTTCCCCCCGGTTTCATAGATTGCTTCTCCCTCCCCGCCTCCCCAAACAATCCACCCCCACCAGCTGACTCTTTCTATTTAAGTCCAACACTATTCCTGCCAGACCATGATTCTCCAGCGCTCGCTTCATCCCCTCCTTCCTATCCCAGCTGCACAAAACCAGCTCTTGATGCTGAAAACCCCTGTAGAATGCATGAGTACGTCACACTGTGTCGAAACAAAAGCCCGGAGGGGAGAGAGCAGCCTTGCCCTTCAGTCGGTGTAGGGATCATCCTCTTCTGTAGGCAGGTCCTGCCAAGTAGGCTGCTCTGTCGATCAGCGTGTAATTGACTGAGCTGGAATGTTCAGGAGGAGTGTGTCTTTATTTTTAGATAAAATGTTAATGCATTGGCTTTCGTGTCGGATTCGACAGCAAGGAACAACTGTTCCCCTTTCAACATGTGCTTCACAAGTTAAAATCCTTTACTCTCCCACTCGCACATCTCCCGGTACCATATGGTGGTCGCTTTTCCCCACTTTGTGCGGCATTTCGTATTCTAAATCTCACAGGGTATTTTTTTCCTTGTGTTTTATCTGGGCTTGCTCTAATTTGAAAGCAAGTCTGTTGGCCATGTCCAGTAGCTCTGGCAGCTGACAAGGATGAGAAACGCTGAGCTAAATGGATGCTGTAACGTTAGCGCATGAAGCAGTTTGCTCTTTGGGAGAGCATTCTCACAGGAGGATTTTTTCTAGTGTGTTTGCCTTTTAAAATAGCGAGGTTATTTTTTCCTTACCTTGGATTCCTTCTTCAGTGACTGTAGAGCTCTGCGTTTGTCTCGGCTGCTGTAAATAACACCCATGCAGATGGATGGGACTTGCTCACGGACTGGGTGTGAGCTGAGGTTCCTGGATTCCCTGCCATGCCTGGTGGGATAGACGTGCTGGTTCTTGGTGGCAGGTATGAGAAAAAGAGGCGAGCCTCACAGGGGCTCGTGCGAGAATGCCGAGGGAGCTTGTTACCCGTGGAGGGAGTAGCCATGCCTGGCTGTCCTGGAGGTGAAACTCCTCATTTCCTTCTAGGTGTGGCCCTAAGAAAGGGTTGGATGATTGCTGCTGTGCTATCTGTAATTTTTGGAGTGGCCTTTGATACCTCTGCTCCGTTATTAACTCCCAGCTCCTACGGGGCTGCAGTCTCCCTCCTGTCTGTGCAAACAAGTGTATTCCCTGGCTTGCCGGAGGCATGGCCGAGCGTGCTGCTCTTGCTGGAGCTGCCAGAAGGGATTCCAGCGGGCGCACCCGCCTTGCTGGGCTGACAAGCGGAGCGGGAGCAGGCAGCTCCAGCCATCGCTGCGTCCCCCGGCATGTTCCTTGGGAGGAAGCCAGCGGCGCGAGATGGCAGGATCAAAGAGGGAGCTGAATGCTGCGTGGTGGGGAGAATCTCCTGTCGTGACAGAGAGGCACTTTCTCAGATGAAGCCCAGTGCAGGCAGCGCTCCGTTCAGCAGCGCTCCAGCCCCTCTTCCCTGGGGCACTCCTCATCTTGGGCAACCAGCCACTTTGTTCTGACTTGGCGTGCCTGAGCTGACGGGATGCTGATGCGTGTCGAGCTCTCTCAGAAGTTGCTCTAGACCAAGAAGCTGTGCTGTAAACAGCTGATGTGAAAGCGATAGAAGCTTTTATCTGAGCATAGTTATTTCAGCTCGTAGCATGTACGCTGCGCTTTGGTGGGTTGTGACACACAAAACCTTTTGCCAAATGGCCCGATCGCAGCACTGATGGTCTTTGAGAGCGGTCGCATTAATTTTCAGAGGGAAGCATCGTTTGGTGCAGGATTTCCGGGCTGTCCCAGGTCAGATGTCGCTCTGTGCTGTCCCTGCTCATCCTCTCCTCTGTCCTGCTCTGCCTGCATCCTCTTCCAGGATCCCTCCGTGTGTCGCTGGGCCCAGCACTGACTTGGCACCTCGTCGCTGCTCCTGTCAGCTCTGCGCTGTGTGGAAAGTAGCATGGCTTGGAAGTGGACGAGGAAAACTGGTGTAAGGGTGGAGATAGCTTGGGGCTCAAGCTGCCTCTTCTCTCCGCTTGCTGGCCCTCTCCCCAGTTGAAGCCCTGCTCTCTGGGTCTGCAGAGGGCTTCTCTCCATTTCATCTTCTCTGTGGCAAATGGAAAGTGCCAGGACGGTCTACCTTGAGTGCACTGCTGCCCTCGCCTGCTGCCCTCACTGTTTAGCACAAGGTGAGCCCAATGCTCGGATACTGGCTGCCAGAACACCCCGCTGCCAGCTCCCTCCAGACCTTGCCTTGCTGCGACACGTCAGACATGGCCACCAGCTCCCAGAAACCCGAGGAAACTTCTGTTACGACGCTGATTTGATTTCAGACAGTCTGGTGATTGCCTGAGCAGCCTTGCCAGCACAGAAGGAATTGTTGGTATTCCTGTCAATGCAGAAAGCTCCGTGGGTGTTTTAAGTGTGTATTTTCTCTTCTAAATCCTTGAAACACATTGACCCTGTAAATGGCCACATCAGGTGATTCTAAGCATGTTAATCCAGCTTCCCTGCCAAGCTGGGGGAGATAATCGCATTGCTCAAGCGTGGGGACATTGTCAAATGCTGCTGAGTGGCAAGGATTTCACCAGTGCTGTCACCCAGCCTCCCTGCAGAGTCCCACTGCTGCAGATTCGCTGGCCCTTCTTCCCCCACCCCTAAGCAAAAAAGGGGAGGGGGGGGCTCTGTTAACCCTTCTGCTTTCTATCGTGCTAAACCTCTCCTGGGACTTCACTTTAGAGAGAATCTGGTCCCTTTCCGGAGGATCTTGCAGAGCTGTTGGTGACTCTGGCCAGGGAAGAAAAGAGATGGAACGAGAAGGCTGGGGCGGAGGGGAGCTGAGCGGCGTGTGTTGGCACAGCTCGAGGGATTCTCTTCTGTGCTTGCAGCCTCCGGCGCTCCGTGGTCCCCGCTGACCTCACCGCACCGCGTGCTGGGGCGGCAGGCGCTGTCGGCACGAGCCGTGGCTTTGCTGGAAGCAGGGCAACGCTCGGGCGATGCCTTTTGTGGGAGGTCTGCACTCAGCCTGGGGCTTTTGGTGGGACCCTTGAGGGGGGCTGGTAAAACACACAGCCCCTGCCGTGAGTTAAGTTTGGAGCCCGGATCCGCCAGCCCTGGCTCTCCTGGCAGGATGCTCCGAAGGGGACGGAGCGTGCGGCAGAACGAGTGGTTTAGCCCAAACCTGCTTTGACAGATGTAAGAGCCGTGCTAGAGCTTCCCAAATGTCCTGTATCAGGATCTCTCATCTTCCCCGTCCTCCTGTGGTCTGCAGAAAACCGGAGTGGTGGGAACTGTGTGGGGGAAAGGGAAGGGGTTTTTTTCGCTTCAGAAGACCCACCTCTTGATTTATTCTTCCTTCGCTTTCACTCCGAGTGCTTCCTCTGCGCGAGTGGGCCAGGGGACGTGCGTGGCTCCGACGCTTGCGAGAGGAGGGATGGAGCTGCCGCCCGATCCACTTTCCGTAAGATATCACATCCCGACGCTTTCTAGGCATATGAGGAATCACAGCTTGACACTCGATGACACTAAATTATTATTGAGGTCCTTTATAAGTTCTAATCGTACTCTATTCCAGGTTAAAATATTTATTTTGTCAATGTATTTTCTTTCCAGTTGTGTTTTTTAACCTTTTCTGTTAACCCTTCATGTGCTGAGATGTAAGAAATGAATGGTTTCTATTTAAATACGTCCTCTTGGGTTTTTTAATCGTTGTGTGTAGATTTCAGCTGCATCTTTGGCAGGTGTAATAGATAACAATGTGCTGTACAGACATTTAGGGTGTTGAGTATGTAGGAAAGGCTCATAGGAGAATTGCTCATAAAAGCGTAGCGTGGTGTCTCTTAAAGGGAACAGCATAAAAGCGGGGACTGGTCCCTACTGGGAGCCTCGCGTAGCCTCCCAACGTACCTTTCCCCTCCCGGTTACCGCAGCCTGAGATGTGCTGACCATTCCAGGGCTGGTTTTACACCTCCAAGCTGAAGAAGGGTTTTAGTGGTGGTTTGACTTCGTTCGGCTTCTTTGGTTTTCTGGGATACGTTGGCCGTTTCCGCTTTTAAATGGAGGACTCTGCAGAGCTGGCTGTGGTGGCGAGCTGTTTCCCTCCAGTGGTGGAAGAACAGATCCGGGCGGTGGTTTCAGACCTGGGGGCGATGGACCCCTCCGTAAGCAGCCGCCGGACCTGGGCCCACGCTCCCCCGGCCACCGCAGCCCATTCCTGCGCCTCTCCATTCGGCGCTCTCCTGCTTTCACCCACGGGGACAGGACACGCAGACCAGGAGGGCAAACACCTTCCAGCAGCCTTTTTCCATCTGATGAGCGGTCAGGTGGCTGGGGGTCCCGTGAAGCGGGAGCGTGGAGCCTCCGTCCCCAGGCCAGCCTCGTCCAGCTCGGTCGTTGTTTACCTCCTGAACGCCAACCACAAGGCTCGCGGAGCCTACCCTGGAAAAAAGCAGCTCAGGACAGTTATTTTTATGGAAATAACGAAGCAGGCAATCAGTGAGTGGATTTATAGCCGCCTCGGAGGTAACCCTTCAGCTGCTGGGGGCACCCACCCGCCCTTGCCTGCCGGCAGAGGAGGGGAGGCAGCAGCCCCCTTGCTGGGCGCCCGGAGGGGTTGCTGCCACCCACGCAGCACCTTCCCCCCGTCCTGTCCCCAGGCTGCCAGCCCCAGCCTCCCGCCCCGGGTCACTCCGTCCCCGA
>Ga0065711_1028367_pt1 | contig 41688 bp, 30 predicted proteins | sample Hoacrofraction12_FD_59098 | JGI IMG/M metagenome (GOLD analysis project Ga0065711, IMG submission 59098) | Hoatzin crop microbial communities from Cojedes, Venezuela - Epithelial fraction 12 v2 (version 2) | ecosystem: Host-associated > Birds > Digestive system > Esophagus > Crop | place...
TGGCTGTCCCCTCCCTGGCAGGGTTCAAGGCCAGGTTGGATGGAGCTCTGAGCAACCTGGGCTGGTGGAAGATGTCCCTGCTGATGGCAGGGGGGTTGGAACCAGATGATCTTGAAGGTCCCTTCCAACCCAAACCGTTCTACGATTCTATGATTTTTCACATTGAACAGAGGAAGAGCTGAGGTGTGGAGCATGCAGTGACTTTCCCACAGCGGAGCCCGGAATGCCTGTCCCCGACCGCATCATCCCAGACCTACTCCCAGGTTTGAACCCCCAGCACTTGCCAAGGCTTTTCTGCACCCACCCGTCTGCTCGGAAGGGCTTTCACACTGAGCCCAGGGCTCTCCACGATGATGCTTTTGGGCATGCAGAAGGCGCTGAGCTGGGGAGCGGTTCCTGGTTCCCTGCGGCACGGTGCTGGCTTGGTCCCCGCTCCCCGGGGCTGTGGGAGCATTTTCGGGGCTGGAGGCTCGCTGCAAAGCTACAGCCAGCCTCGGACAGAATCAGTCTTGTTTGCAGGAAAATCCTTCTTTGTTAATTACTCATCGCTTTAACACTTTGATTAATTATTCACGACTTTAATACTGGTAGGAACACTTGCTGCAGAAACGGCCAGTGCAGCTGACACCAGTAACCCCATCCCGAAATCTTCCGTGGAAATCCTTCGCAGCAGGATCCACCACCGAGAGCTGAGCCAACCTTAGTCCTCAAAATTAAGGGGCAATATCTGCACGGTTTAAAGTAGTTTAAACTCCCTCTGTGCGTATTCAGGTTTGCAGGGAAAGGTTTGTGCCTTCGCTGGTTGTCTCTTGTACGGGGCACGGTGGCAGGTAATGCAAAGCTACGGAGCATCAGTTCTGACAGCTCCGAATGCCATCAGGACAGAGCTGACCGTCGCTAAATACAGCCCCAGGCCTTGAATTTCTGCCTGCAGCGTCATCCCAAAGACCTCGAAGCTGGACTTCCCTTGTCCTGGGCCGTGCAGGTCCTCCCACCGAGACAGTGCCGCTCTGTGCTGGGCTCGGGGGCAAAAGGAGAAGATGCCAAAGCCGGGGGGGGGGAGTTTCACCCCCCAAGGGACGAGGAGCAGACGGGGAGATGCTACCAGCATCACTTTAAAGAAAGGCTGTGGGTGCCCCGCGAGCCCGAAACCACGGGAGGAGCGATCCCCGCTTACGGACTACACAACCGTGGCAAAGAATAAGCACGTTTTCTGCCTTCTTAGTTAATATGCAAAATACTCTGAGCGATAACGACTAGCAACAGTGATTAATTAGGAATATTTTGCATTTGCCTCACCCTTCTCAGGCTCAAAAAGCACCTTATGAGCATAAATTGGAGCATGGGGTGCTCCGACGGGATGGAGGGAGGCTGCTTGGTCACGGACCGACACGCTGGGGCCAATTTTTGACCGTTTCTGCCCAAGAAACGACTCCTGGCAGCGGCGTAGGGATGGAGAGGTAGGGAAGCGGTGCCCGCCGCGCTGCTAGCGGGAACCTGAACCCACGAGACGGAGCAGAACCTGTCCCTGGTGCGATCCTCGAGTGGATTTCCAGCGGGGTTTCCAGCGGGATTGTGCGGGCAGCGCCGCTTCTCCCGGGCGGCAAAGGACGCCCCGATAAAGCCACTCATCGCTCGCACCCCCGCATCTGGGGGATCCCCCGGGGCTGGCGGGCTCAGCTGCTCTTCTGCCGGCGGAAAGGAAGAAGAACAGAGGAATAAAAAGGAAAAAGAAAGAGAAAATACCAAACCCAGCACGGGGTGTTCCAACCCAGCATGGTGTGCTTCAGCCCCCCTGGCCAGAGATGGAGGAAGGAGCCAGGAGCCAGGCGGGCTCTGGGGACCCCCGGAAAGTGGCTGGGACTGGGAGGGGAAGGAAAAATACGTATAAAAAAGGCTTTTTTTTAAAAAAAAATAATGATAAGAGCCGACGCAGGCTGTGAGGTAAAGTGCTGCTCGCTGGCAGTGAGAGGAGCTGAACAGAGCCGAGCCGAGCCCGAACCCGAACCGAACCGAGGCCGAACCCGAACCGAGGCCGAACCCAGCCGAACCGAGGCCGAACGCAGCCGAGCGGAGCCGAGCCCGAACCGAGGCCGAACCCAGCCGAGCGGAGCCGAGCCCGAACCGAGGCCGAACGCAGCCGAGCGGAGCCGAGCGCGCCCGCCCCGCCCCATACCTGAGCGGGGCGCGGCGGAGGCGGAGCGGCGGTGCCTCCTCCTCTCCCCCTCCCCCGCCCCGCCGCGCCGCTCCCTTCCCTTCCCCGCGCCCCGGCCGGCGGCGGCGGGTGTAAAGGTCGGTCTGTCTGTCGGTCTGTCTGTCGGTCCGGCGGCGCCGCTCGCTGCCTGCCGGCCCCATGCCCCGGCCATGTCCGCCGCACAGCTTTACACTAAGGTGAGCGGGACGGGGGGCGTGTGAGGGGTGGCGGGGGGGGGTTCGCTTACCTGAGGCGTTTTCTGAGGGGAAAGGCGAACTTCACCCGCGGGTCGGTGGCCTCGTCCGTCGCCGGGTCCGTCGCCTCAGCGGCCGGACGCGCTCGTCTTCCTCAAATCTTCACAGGAGAATTTTTTTCCCCTCGTGTTCCTAAAGCGCCGAGGTGGGGGGAGAGGAAGAACCCGCCCTCGCAGTGACTGACCGGGCTGCCCGCTTTGCAGTTTACCCCTCGCTCCGCCGGGTCCCGTCCCTCAGCGCCCGCTTCCTCATGGCAGCCGGGGAAGGTGACATGGCCGGTGGCCTCGGCGTCCCTCCCCGGGGACAGACCCAGCTTCCCTCCGGAGAAACTGCTCGTTTGCCGTAACAGCACTCAGGTTTCTGATTTCTGAGCCCGGCTTGGGATCTAGACAAGACACCGCTTTGGTTTTCTTCTTTTTTTCTTTTTGATTTACTGTTCTGTGGCTGTGGGATATCCGGGCAGGGTGCCTGGATGTTCCCGCTCCTCGGCCGAAGCGGGCTGGGGATGCTCCCCGCGCTTTCTGCCCGCTTCCCAGCGAGAGGTTGGTGTCCGGAGGGATCTTTGCCTGATGGAAGAGCTCCTGGCACGCAGCAGGCGATCGCTCCGACACGGAGCGGTGACGGAAGGGGAGAGAGCGCTCTCCCTGCGCTCCCCGTCTTCCCCGGGGTACCCGGCAGTGCTGCGGATCCAGGGAATACGCTTAGTGAAAACCAATCAATAACGCTAGGCAGGGGCTCATCGAGAGAAGTGCTTGGCTTCGGAACAGTTTTTGCTGAAAGTTTATAAAGTGCCAGCATCATCTATTGTGATAATGAGCGTTTCAGTGCTTCAGATTCTTCCCGTGACCATGGTCAGTGTGGAGATGCTGCCAGATTGGCACCAGCCCTTGCAAAGAGCCACTTTTTGTCTCCTGAGCTTAACTTTGCTGCAGATTTCTGCTTCTGTAACTCATTTTGTGGAGAGCTTTTATGTAATACTGGGGGTTGCCACTTAATGTTTTTTTGGCCATCGATACCAGACGGCTGCAGGATGAAGTGTGACTCCGACAGCCCCTCCTTTGAACCTGTGGGAATTTAAGAAGCTCCACTGGATTGAGCGGGTCTGTCCGTGAGCGGGCTGACCCCCGTCCTTCTCGGGAGCGCTACAAAAGCAAAGCCTCAGGTTCGGAAAACCTTTTTCCCTTGGGAAATCTGAAGGGGAAGCACAAGTAAAGCCGTGGCTAAACTGCTCCGACATGCCTACTGCAGCATGTCATCGGATGAGCGCATGGATGCGATGGCAAGCATCCCTGTGGAGGAGGGAGGCTGAGTTATCCCTATCTATGGGCTGGTTGTAACAACCAGGTTAATTGATCCTGAAATTGGTGATGAGGTAATTAACCTCTGTAGTGTTTTTATGCTAACTTGGTTAGGTTTGTACTCCGGCTCATCTGCTGAATGAGTGTAAGATGCCTGCTGGGGCATGGCTTGCCATCGTGTTGCTGTGTAGGCACCTGGGAAGTGATGGAGATTTGGTGACAATCTGTGCATCTCGTTAATTTTTAATTTATTTTTGATAACAACAAAAGATTCGTGATGAGAGCTGGTGTTTCAGTGGTGGCCTGTCTGCTGGTGTCTGTCCATCTCGCAGGGAAGTTTTGGGGACACAGCTGGTGTGGTAGGTGTTGGGGCCATGGATGGTGCCTTGAACACGTGTGGGTCATCCATGGGGCTGAGCGCTGGAATTGCAGTGAAATTTAGGGCTGTCTGATGTGTTGTCTTCTGTGTTGGGCCTCTGGGCTTTGGAGCAGCAGGAAAAAGTTTCCTGTGACTTTGAGTCTAAGAAAAAAAAAAGGCAAAGAAGGCTTTGAACAGCACAACAAACCCAAGAGCCTTAAGATGCTGAGCTGGAGGGTGTGAGCTGCTGATGGAGGTCCCCAAGACAAAGCAGATGTGTTGCTCTCCAGCCTGCTCTTGGGAAGCACTGGGGAAGGTCCCGGTGCTCACTTGGACATCACCTCTGTGCGGATGCAGGTGTTTGGCCCCGTGGCTCTGCTGGGTGCTTGTAGCTCATACATGGTAGAGGCCTCCAAGAGCGTGGTGGGGAGGAGACAACCCTTGCAGAGTAACCGGGTGTGGGGGGGAACAGAGGAAAGGAGAGGGGAAGAGTGGAAGAGCTTCAGTGGGGTGGTACAGTTCCGGACATGACTCTCCAAGCGCAGAGGTGGGGCCCCCTGGATTGCCTTGTCGGCAGGGTGGGGATGAAGGTGCAGAGGGAGGGAAGGTGGACAATCCGGCTCGCTGGAATCAATACAGCTGTCATGCTAAAAGCCTATCGATCCGATGCGCGGTGTTGCGTCAGTGCAGCCACAATGGTACCTCCCTTGGAGTCCTTCCTTCTCCTGCTTGAACCAGGATGAAAGAAACTGCTGGGGAGCTGCTTCGGAGCAGCTGAGTGTGACTTCTCAGATCCTCCCACCTCCCTACTGGGCTGTGATGGGAACTGCTGTGTGTTGTGTGGAGAGCCCTTAACTTCCACTTGATGCTTGCAGAAGGTCTCCTGGGACCTGGCGGGACATGTAGTGTTTTCTTAGTGCTTAAGTTCATCCTTGTTAAGCTGTGCTGGTGAATTTGCTGTGTTAGATTCAGGGGCATTTAAACTGGAGAGGAACTGGAAACAGCAGCAGCTGTGAGTTGCTGGTGGAGGCCCTCTCTGTGCATGCCTCATCTATGCCTGTTTAAGAGCAGGGAGGACTGGTGCTTAATAGCCCCCATCAAACAAGATAATTAGCAGCTGTGCCTAATTATGTGTGTGAGCAGTTCAAAAACTGCAGCAGCCTTCAAGCACGTAAGTCTCTACTTGGGTAAATAGTTACGAGGAGACCATGGTAATGCTCTCCTTGCTCCCAGTGCAGTACCTGCGGACTTTGGGACTGTCGGGCCATGGATTTTATTTTGTTGCAGAAGCAAACAGGGATTTAGTGCAACTTGTGTCCCAGCAGAAGAGGAGCTGTGTGGTAAAAGGGGCAGACCTGGTCCTGGAGCTCCTGGCACCAGCGTGTGCAAGAGGAGTAGGGGACGTAGTGGCATCGAGGACTCCCACTTGCAAAAGTCTGTTCCAGGTGGAGAACTGGTGGGGCTTTTCCTAAGCTGTGTATTACCTGGTTACCCTGTGCAAGTGTCTTTCTAAGGCTGCTTGGGGATGGTCCTGCTCCTGCCACGTCCCTGGGGTCCTTGCTGGGATGTGCCCAGCCAAACTGGTTGCAACTGGGCAGGGGAGTTGCTCCAACCCTATTTAGCTGAAGCAGGAGGCAAAAGCAGCTCCCTCTACGCAAGGCGCTCTCCTTCTTCTCCAGCCAGAGCTCTCAGAAGCTACCAGTTGCTGGTGCAACCAAGGTAACTGCGGTCCAGTCCTCGCAAGCCTGTGCAGATGCCAGCATTTCACTGTAATGAGATAACGGGGATGCTCTGCTCCTCTGGGCAGGGTGGAGGGAGGACCTCACCGCTGGAAGATGCCATCTCCAGTGACAGTTGGATTTGTGGCGTTAAACTGGAGATTAGGCTTGTTTGCATGGCTAGCCTTCCTTATTGTGAGGTGAAGCTCTTCATAACACTAAAACAAATGTAATTGCTTTGGCTCCTGGATGTTCTGCTCTCTTAAAGGTACTTCTTAAGGTATGTTAATTGTTAATTTAGGCATAGCCTCTGGACCTAATGCAAAATAGTGCTTCTGCCAGGCCAGGGAATAAGCTGTGCCTTTCTGCTTCTGGGATGTTGTGCAGCCTGAGATGCGTTCTGCAGAAGGTTTACAAGCTCTGCGTGAGTGAGAAACCAGGGTATTTATTTCTCTTTTTTTTTCCCATTGTGCTAAGTGACTGTTATTTGCCAAATTATTTTTTAATAGAGGGCAGAACTTTAGCCATTAAAAACCCTCTTCTGATGGCTAGTGTTGAGTGTAGAAAACTCTCTGGTTTTCACTTGAAGTTGTTGTATTAAATAAAGTAGCTGGAATGAATTGGTGGTTTCCGCCCCTGGGGAGAAACTTTTCAGAAGCGAATAAATATTGCCAGTGTGATCCCGTGCTGATGGAGTCAATGAATTGGCATAAACCTGCTGGCGTAAAACCCTTCTGAAAATGATTTATCCTTCAAGGCTAGGGGAGGATTCATCCTCAGTGGGTGCCTGTGTGCTGGTTTAGAGTTAAGGAGCATCTGGGAAGGAGAGAGAATATTTTGTGTATTATGTAGTGAAAATTTCTGGGAATAAGTGCGGGGGACAGGGGAAGTTTGGGGTTTGGTCCTGGGACATTTGTGGGACCTCTGCTGCAGAGCTCCTGGACTCCTGCCTCTGCCATTTGAAGCTGCTCTTAGGAAAAGCAGATTATACTTGAAGGTTCTGGGTTTTTTTTCTCCATTATTTTACGTTCTGAGAGCATGTCTGGGTTATGCCAAAAAGGGCAGGGACAGCTCGGAGGCCACATTGGGTTTTTTGTTTAAAGATGGGGCTGTCTCACTGAAGGAGCTGGATCCGTCAGCATTCCGGGCCTCTCCTGATCCTGCCTCGTTATTAGCTGCAGTCATGGAGAGAAAATAATTGAAATGTAAAATATGGTTGCTCCAGCCAGGTCTCTGTAGTTGGGATCTGTGCTGAGGGCACGGCAGCCCCGCAGCGGCTCGGGGACGTCCTCAGATTCCCTGGGGTGGCACGGAGGGGATAAAAGCAGAGCCAAACTTCTTGGAGGTTTAAATACTGTTCAGTTCACTGGTTATATGGCCTTGCTAGGTGCGAGGGAGGTGAGAGCTGGGTGCTGGTGGCTTGGTGGGCTTTTCCCTCCCTTGATGGGCAGGAGATGGCTGGAGCTTGCCCTGTGCTGTCCTGGCACTGTGTGGATGCATGTCCTGCTGCAGGGTTTGCACTGCCAAAATAACCATGATTTCATTTCCGTTTATGCAATTGTTTATCAATTGTGGATTTAGCAGCATCTGTGCCGGGGTTAGGTGAGAGCCATGGAGCTGAGGAGCATGGAGCTCGGTGCAGGTGCTGGGATATGGCCCTGGGAGTGACTCCAGCAGGGCTTGATTAGCTTGATTCCTGCTTTATGGCCTCTTTCTGGTTGGGATTAGTCAGCTTGCCTCTTAAAATTTATTTTTGAGAATTCCTGCCCTGGTAGTGTTTTAAGGCTGTGAAGCTGTGGGAGGGAAATCCCAACGCACACATGCCCGAGTTGCAGCGGTTTGCTGGGTTAACTCCAGGGTGAAGGATGGAAACCTGGGGACAGCAGCGGGTCCAGAGCCCGAGGCAACACATGGCTGGTGCTGGTTCTCGTGGAATGGGATGAGTCCATCCAACCCTTTTTTGCCCCAAGGATGGAGTTTAACCAAGGGTGTTTGTCACAGACAGCCTGGCTGCTGTTGAGGAATGTACTTGCAATGGAGGATTTTTGCTTCATTATTCTTCTCTGCTGCTGATAACCAGTAAAAGATGACCCTGAATGTGAACATCCCTGCTGATGACCCAGAAAGAAGGCTATGTAAGTTTGTGTTTGTGTATATATACATATGTGTTTGAAGCTGATCTCAGTTTGCTATAGTGCAATGCAGCTCTAGACATAATGGACTGTTACTTTACTAATTAGTTTGTATCTCTGGCCAAAAAAAGGAGTAGTGTGCCCTTGCTGGGATAGTTGTCTGGGAAGGAAGCCATGGGGGTAGTCTAACTTTAGCGTGAAGGTAGACTTTGGACCTTCTGAGTTGGTTGGTGGTGTAATAAATAGCAGGTAGTGTAGGTGAAGCCCTGAGTCGAGGGGTTTTTTTGAGGTGTTATTGTCTGCTCTTTGACCCATTGTGCAAACAGAGGCATTTCATGGTGGTTAAATGAGTATCAGCACAAAGTACAATTCAGGTTGGGAAAATGATTGCTTTTATTGCAGCAAGGCCCCAAGCTTTGGCAGACGCCTGAAATGTTTGCAAAACATTTTAGCGAGGAATTTGCTATTTAGCAAACTGAAAAAAAATTCGCCGTGAGCTTTCTGTGTCTTAAGTTGGTTGTGTAAAGCGATTGCCCTAATATGCATCTGGCTCACTGCAGGACACGTCTTGTGGAGTTGGGTTGAGTTTTGGCTTAGCCTGATTCTCCAGAAATGAGCAAAGAACTGTTCAGAGATGGTGGCAGGGCTGGGGAGGACCAGGGGCTGGTGGGTGATGGGTTTCATGTGGCCTTCCTCGTCTGAATGCTCTTGAACATGATGGTCATAGTAAACTCCTAAGTTTTACTAGTGAGGCTGTGAAGGACTTGGTAGTTCTGCTCTTTGCCTTTCCTGCGGTATCCGGAGGGTCTGGAGAGGATCAACCCTACAGGGAAGAGCCTGCAGCCTGGAAATGTGACTTCTTCTCCAGCTTTTGGCTTCCCTTTGTCCATGCTCGGTCTTCTCCAGCTGACTGAAACCTGTGAGTCATGGGAATGGGTTAAACGTTTCAAAGGCTGTGCTAAAGGACTATGGGAACTAAAGCAACACGTGTCTCTAAAGACTTACTCTAAGGAATATAAGCCCTTAATTACAGGGCATGGCCCCGAACCCGCGGCTTGGTGCAGGGTAGTAGGATGATGGTGCAGCTCCTCCAGTAGTGTTGCTCCCGACCCACTGTGCTGCCATCCTTCACCACTTTTAACCAAATCCCTGTTGATGTAAAAAAAAAAAATTATTTATTTTCTCCTCCACGAGCAGTTATTTTTAATGCTGGCTTTTAGTCCCCTGTGCTACTCCGTATGAAGCTGGTGGTGCTATTAGGACATTCAGACCCTGGTCTGGCAACGACAGCAGATCACCAGTGATACTGTGGAACATGTCTTGCTTCACTCCCCGACTCTCATCTGTGGTGCGGGGCAGGCTGTAGGGTATCCTGGCCATGTCCTCCTAAATGCATGGCCATTGCCACCTCCTTCATTCCATGTTCCCATATAGGCACTGGTGGTGCTACCAGTGGGGTGGTTTTGTGTTCCCTGGGTGCTCAGTGTTGATGTGCTCCAGGTGTTTGGTGCTAATGTGGCTTGGCTCCTCAACAGGACATGTGTGCTGTGTCCACCTGTCCATCCTGCCTTTTGGATTTTCCTGAGTCTGTGTTTGCCCCATGCTTCCAGCTTAGCTCTTCCTTGGGAACATGTCTTCTCCCATGCTTGAGGTTGACCAACCCTTTCGGTTCATGACCCCTTTCCATCCTGCTGAACCACAGGCAGCCCTGTGGGGCTGGTGGGCTCCATGAAGGGATATGTTTCACTTGGTGGCTCCACTGAGACGTGGAGCCAGTGCTTAAAGCCAGCTAATCCATGCCTTTACCCTTCCGGTGAGTCATTGCCCAAGCTCCCTTGTGATAGTCGCACCGAGGTGTGAGGTGCTGGTAGGATGTGCTAACCACCATTTACAGGGCTGTTGGGAGCAGGATGTTGTGGATGAATCACAGCTGCTACATGGCAAAATGACATGTTACATCTTGGGGGTGTGTCCTGGTGAGTCATGGCTCTTCAAAGAAAAAAAGACCCGTGACATGTTTAAAGATGGCCTTTAAAAATTGTGGGGGACAGTGATGGGAATGTCCAGTTTCTTTTGACAGCCCCATGGGGCTGATTTTGGGTGGCTTGGGCAAACCTCCAGCTGCCATATCCTTGACCAGGCTGGATGTGAACAGGCAGCTGGGGCTGCTGATGTGAGTCTTAGCAAATGAGTGTGGAAAACTGTTTTTTTAAAAAACAAAAATTAAAGAAGCTCAATCCCCATGCCTGCTGTGAAGCTGGTCCTTGGTGCTACATCCCAAAAGAGCAGAAAGTTGGGGTAAGCGTATCTCAAGGCAGCAAGTGAATGCAGAGATACCAAGATGATGGAAGCTATAATTTTCAAGCTAATTAAGCTGAGTAACTCCTTTGTGGATATATGCTGCTTAATTACTTTGAGCTCTGATAACATGGGTGCTGTGGGTATTGCTGTTTTTTGGGCAGCGAATGTGATGTCCAGCTGGGGTGGTGGAGCAGTACCCACCGACTGCTTTGGAGATGGGGTTGGTCTCAGTCAAGGGCACTTAATCTTCTGGTGGGGAGCGGATGGGGAGCTGGAGGTGTCTTTCACGTGGCAGTACTGGACTACTGTGGTCTTGGATCCATCCCACGTCTCCTGGTAGGACCATGTGACCCGTTTTGGAGACAAGGTGGAGGTGCAAGAGGAGAAGGTCCTGCTCCAGACCCACACAGACCTTGGCAGGAGGTAGATGTGAGAATACTGGTGTGGCTCTTGCCTTCCCCACAGTTGTGGAGTGCCTGTTTCTTCCTTGGATGATGCCTGCTTTCACCACCATGTTCAGTGATGAGAAATAAAGTACTGAAGGAAGTGAAAAACTGAGTGCCACTCATCCAGCGCTTGGTCGGTGTCTTGTGTAACACTGTGCTGTTCCCTTGCTTTCCCGTCTCTGCCTGGCCTTGTAAGAAATAGCTTCTCTGCTGGGACTGACCCTGAATACCTGCACTACTGTCTGGTGATTAATGGTAACAACAAGGCCCGTTTTGGCTAAAGTAAGATCGTTAACATCTCTGAAAAGCTCTGCTGGAAGCCGTGTCTGCATGGCTCCCGATATTGGGGTTTTCTCCCCCGGGCTCTGGTGTTACAGAGATGCAGTTTGCTTTTCCTCTCCCGCCTGGCTGTGACACGCTGAAGTGCAGCTGGGGACACGCTTGTGGCTGGACAGATTTCCAGGGGCTGATGTCCCTGGGTGAGCTAGACCTGCCCTTGGCTCTCCCGCAGCACGTGTTTTATGGCCCTGGGCATTGTAAAGACACTGGCCAGAGAGATACGAAGGTCATGGCTCACTTCTGGAAATACCAGGTTTGAAATCTCTTGTTCTGCTTTCCTTCTGCTTATTTTCTTTTTGCTTTTCCTTTCTGAAGCCTTCGGTTTTGTTTGGATCCTGCCCCAGCATGGTGTAACTCATTCCTCCCTGTGCAGAGTGGTGAGATGAATGCTTACGCTTCATCTGCCCTGCTGTGGAGAATGGAGAGGAGGAGAAAAAAAGAAATTATCTGAATTCCAGAACATATTGATGCTCAAGGTGAAAGAGCTGGTTCTTTGGGTACAACTGCTGGATTCCAGCCTCGCAGCGCTGCTGCCCCGGGGGTGATTTCTACCGCCCGGCCCCTTGCCTGCTCGCCGGGAGCTGCTCTGAAGCCTCACATGCTCTTGCTGTGCCAAAATAAACCCGGAGTCGAGGCTGTCGGAGCTAATCTTCATCCCTCCACACTTCGCCCTCCCTGCAGCTGCCTCGGTGAGCGGTGGCTGTGCTCACACCCGCTTATTTAGGGAAATCCCTTGCTGGTATTGGAACACGTGGACCATCCCCACGATGCTGGATCAACATGAGCAGTGCTGCCCAGCTTTGAGGAACCTGAAACAGCCCTTTGCTCAACCCCCGGGGTGTGTTTAAACCATCTTTAGGAGCAAAGTTTGCTTGATTTTGCCTTTCAGTACCTGACATTCTGTGCTGGAGAAGATGGGATGGCTGAGGCTGTTTCAGGCTGTGCCGCTCCTCGCAGTCCCCAAAGAGCAAGCTGAGAGCAGGCTTCTCGAGTGCTGCTGCACCGGCGTTTGCATCCCAAAGTCCAGTGTCAGGCAGAAAAACCACTGATCTCACCCAAATACAGCCTCCCCAGGGCGCTTCTTTTTGTCCAAAGAACAGTGTGGTGAAGAAATCCATTTTCAGGGGGGAAAAAAAAAAAATATATTTTATGTTCTGTTCTAAGAAATAGAATATTCTATTTGACAATGCCAAAATGTCTATGGACTCTCCGAGATGTCATTGTTTTCTTTTTTTATATTATTTTTAATTTTTTATTTTTTGACTGAAAAAGGTGCTGTCTCCTGGCAGTCTTTGCTCCAGTACAAAGTTTCAGCACTGGCAGATCACGTGAAGTAAATCAGCAGAATGCAAACCCTGCTGTTGCTTGCTAAACATTGCCTGGATCTCATCTAATTGCTGACCTGAGAAGCGCTTAGGAGCTCCCGCTCTGTTCCTGTGAGGAGGGAGCTTGGCCCCAGCTCCCTTCCCTGGGGCAGCACTTGTGTAGGCTGAGCATCCTGCCGGGGTCCTGGCATTTTTTGCTCTAAAGGATGATATTTTTTGAATGCTTTGGACATAATTGTGCTTGAGCAATTACTTCCTGTTATATCCCAATTTTAAAAGGTATTTTCTTCTTTGAGCAGCAGATTTACATTTTTTTTTTCTCCGTTTCCATTTTAGTCTCAGATGACTCTGCTTGAATATCTGCTCTTTTGCAAGGTATTACCCGCATTTAGGCTGTCACTAGTCTCCAGCATGATGTTTTTTGGTGTCCCTGTGTGAAGAGCAGACTGGATGTTGTGGCTGATAAAAAATCCCCAGGACCTTGGTGTGCAGAAGTGTTTTTAACTATCGGACTGTGCAGTTCATGAGTTAGTGAGGTTTCATCCTTTTAGCAACTCTGAAGGAAGTGTCTTGTCTCTCTACATTACTAAAGGCTGGATGTTTCTAAAGGAAAAACCTTCCAACAAAACAATTTGATTTTCCTCGGTAATATTCTGGGGACAATCTGTTGGGGACTATTTTATCCGGCGTGCCATCTCTCACCTTAAAACCCTCTTTGATGTGGCTCATTCAGGGAAAAAATGGCATTAGACTCTACCTCAATCACTCAGATGTCAGAGAGGATATCGCCTTTGACTAATCAGGGGAAATTCTGGAAGATTTAGTAATGCCAGGAGACATGACCCACTTCCAGATAAACGCTTTTCAGGCAGTAGAGGTTGCACTGCCTGGTGGGGGAGGGAGAAACATTCACAGGGTAGAAATAATTGATAATTACTAATAATTTTAACATTTTATTGTTCTGACCCTTTCACAGGTTCAGGATGGGTTTGCTTTCTTTTTCTGTTTTCTTTAGGAAAAGCAAATGCTGGCACTAGCTGGTTTTCAGCAAGTCTGTGTTATCTGTGGATGCACGGTGCCTTTGGGATGCTGCCTCAGGTGCCAGGGTAGCTGATGGGTGTTGCGACAGCGGGTGCTGGGAGCTGTGCTGCAGCGTGATGTGGCTCTGGTCCAGCTGTTGGTGACCAGGGTGGGGTGGGGAACCTGGTGTGGGAGACTGCCTAGAGTGTTCCAGCTCAAGAAGGTGTCCGCCTGATGAAGCACATCTTAAGTACATAAAGACAGAAGAATATTAATCCGTAAAGCCGGGTTTCTGTATTTTCTTTGTACCGCAAACCTTGTATGTGGTTCATCCCTGTTCCTGTGTTATTGAGAAGTCCTGGCCAAAACAGCAACAGAAGTAGCAGAGGTGTAGCACTATGATGCTGTGAAGCTGTGAGAAAGTCAAACCTGATGATTTAATTTGTAGTATATAAACTTTTTCTTCAAAGACAACAAAAGAGAGCATTCTTTAACTGGTGACTACATAATTTTCAGCGCTGCATGTTCTGTCAAGCAACTTGTGGCTGTTCCTTTGTTTGAGGTTTTATCCTAGCAGCCATATGAGCAGAGCAAAAACAACTTAGTCTGCTTGAAACTTACTATAACCACTTATTAAAAATAGCTTTGTAATTCTTCCAGACTATAGCAGCAATGCTTCTGTCTTAATTTTGTATTGTAGCTAAACTCTGGCAGTATCTTGCAGTTTGCTGTGCTGGTGTGAATGTCCAATGTGATGGAGCAACATCAGAGCCCACCTGAAAACGGGAAGATGCGGTGTGCTGCGTGGACAGTGTCTGGGGGAGAAACTCCACCCTAAGGGTGTGCTGGGCCCGCTGCTGATTTCTGGAAGGGAGTCCAAGTTTTTAAACAATATTTTTATTTTTGAAAAAGGCCTTTTGACTGATCATTTAGCTGTAGGTGGTTTTTAATGCTGTTTTTTTGCTTGCAGCCACGTACTTGTAAACAAAGCCCTGTTGTTTTCTAAGCAATTCATAGACTGTGTTCTTTTAAGAACCGCATTACCATAATAAGCTTCAAGCCTCTTCACCAAGCAGGTTAGCACCTTCCCCAGGTTAAAGTCATGCTTCTTCTGCCTTTAAACTCTGAAATCAGTAGACTAACAGTTTTTTTGGATGCATCTCTGTTGGTAAACACTGCTCTTACATGCTATTACAGCGATTGCTGGAAGGTACGCAGCTCTGGCACTTGTCTAGATAAATGAATTTCCTCTTCACATACCTCCGGGTGCTTGGTGAATTGGTCACTGGGGTATTCGCGAGTGCTCTGAACTCCAAATTATGATTGTGGCCTGTGAAATACTGAAGTGGAGTTTCTGAAGCATTAACAGTGGATGTTAAGCCCATGTGTGATGCTGAGAGCTTGTGTGATTGTTGGGTGACTCAGGAGTAATGATACCCAGTTGGGCAGGAAGGTGGTCTTGCTGCTGCTGTAAGCACCAGTGATGCTGATGCCTGTCTGCTCGCTCTCATGTGCCTGGGAAGTAGCTGGAAAATTGAGAAGGGCTAAATATATCTGGGATTTGGACAAACCTGTCCTGCAGTCAGGCTAAACTTCAATATAGTTAGTTTGTCTGGGAAGGAAGAGGGTGTTTTGGAAGGATTTGGCTCCGCTACTTCTGCTCACAGAAAATTTAGCAAGTCAGGGCAGAGCAAAATGCAGTGGCCAAGGCCTGAAGGAGCCAGCCCAGCAGCTGGACGTCCCAGGGATGAATGTAGATCTGAACCATGACTCACAATTTGAAAGCCGAATAGCTTTTGAAACACCCCAAGAGATGGGAGAGGCCCTGGCTGCATCTGCCTGACCTGCTTTAACCCTATAAACAGCACTGACCCTTGTTTCTTGCAGGTTTAGTGCACGATTTGTGTCTGCTTTAAAAGTTGGCTGCTGCGTTAACGTGGTTGTCCAGCGCCCAGGCTTGGAGGAGTCTTTTGGGAGTCACAGCACTCATCCAAGTGATTCATGTTAGATGGTTGAGTTGGATTATATGAAGGATGTTTAAGGTCAGGCTGGATGGGGCTCTGAGCAACCTGATCTGGGTGAAGATGTCCCTGCTCACTGCAGAGGAGTTGGGCTAGATGACCTCTAAAGGTCCCTTCCAACCCAAAGCATTCTATTATTCAAAGTTGTTTTATGGAAGCAGGCCAGTTAAAAATGGAGGCTTAGCTTTTTTCATCCTTAATTTCCAGGCAGAGCTTAAGAAAAGCTGGAGCCACCAGAGAATCATGTGTGGGTTTTGTGCTCCGGTAATAAACCTGCAGCAAGGGAGGGCATGGGACGTCCTTCACCCCATAAACATTTTCTTGATTGCACGGAGTGTGGGCAGCCAAGGCAGGCGTGAAAATGTTGTAGTGGCCTTCAGCCAGCCTTGAATATTTGTGGGGCTGAAGTGACATGTGAAGTCTTGATGTGTCTCTTTAGGTTTCGAGTGTCCCTTCAATAACCAGATACTGCTGGGGGTGAGGACATGCTGGAGCAGTGTCCCCTTTCCCAATATGAGCCTCGCAGAGGGCTTCTCCTGTCCCTGAGGATGCTGTGAGCCTCCTGAGCTAGAGCCCTGAGCATCCCTGTATAGGATTAATGGTTGCTGACCTCTCTACTTCTGTTGCACACCCCTTCCACGTGTTCACGAAACTTCCTGCTTTGGGGGATTTAAACAGTTGCTGGGGATGTCTCTTACATTTGGTTTCTGCAGATTGAGTGTATGACGCTGGGGATAAATTTACTGTAGCGATAAAGCACACATTAGGACTAATAATAACATTTAACTGCAGCAGTCTAGCTGCTGGAGCAGCCCCCAGCCTTTCATGTCTTGTGCTGGGGGGAGATTTGTGACTTGTTTTCCCCAGTGTCTATGCAAAATGAGGTGTGGGCTTTCTCCTGGGCATGCACATCCTGGAGGGAGTTCAGAAGTGTCGGGGGAACAGGGAAATCCCAGCTCATGAGCTTTCCCAGCCGGCGTTTCTGGCTGGAAGCAGGCAGTGGGGATGCTGAGGTTTGCTGGTTTCCTTTAAAGCAAAGCCCAGCCTTTTGATAGTGCTTTGCTGGTAGCCGACAGAGGGGAAACCTCGTCTGAGAACAGGCTAAAATACCCTTTAAACAGGTTAAACTGCTTTCCTATGAAAAGAGCTGTTGTGAAAACTGGTCCCTTGGGGTTTTTCACCGGGACATCAGTGCTGGCAGCTGAAACGAGCTTGGTTCATGGCCATGCTGTGCCTATCGGTGACAGCCACATTGTCCTCCACTCCCGCATTGCTGTGGCCATCGGTGCTATCTTTGCAGACCTTGCGAAGGCTTGGGCAGCATCGTGCTTCGACTGAGGTGGCTTCTCTGAAATGCATTAGCCTGGAGCTCAGATCTGCATTCCCATGGCTGGAAATGCCGACGACAGAGGGAGGGTGGAAATAAGGGGGGCTTGTGCACCAGCTCCGTAGGGGAATGGCTGAAAGCATCAAGGAAAAGCTACGGGAGGTGGCCAACAGGTCCTTTGGGCACTGGGCTAGTTTTGCTGTGCAGGGTGGCTTGGCGTGCACCTTTCCAGCGTGGTGTGGTTAATGCTGGGGACATCCCTCAGCTTTGCAAACCGGGGTTGCTTCTAGATGCAAATGCGTTACAGGGAGGACAGGGCAGAGGAGGGAAATCAAATATTTGCATTTCTGCTGCTGAATCCATCTCGCTGGTGCTCCGATAGGACCTGCTCCCCTCTCATTCGAGTCTCTTGTTTCTAAAGTATTTCTGAATGTGTCACTTGTTTGCTGAAAGTGGGTCTTATCTCCGCTGCAGCTGGGAATAGGGAGGCCGTGCTTTGGCAGTAGCTTTAATGGCGCTCTGATAAGAGCTTATGGCTGTCCTTGCTGGGAGAGCCGGCTTATCGGGGAGCAGCAGGGCGAGAGGTGCCACGGGCAGGAGGAGAGCTGAAGTGGTGGCAGAGACTGGCTGGTGTGGGGCAGTCTGCTTGGCTGGGGGTGGAGGGGGCAAGGAAGGTGGGCACGGTCTGAAGTTTGGAGAACACATCTGCAGTGCTCATCACCCAGGATATGGAGGAAAAGTGGCGAGGAAATGACATCTTTAGATCAAGGTTGAATCTTGGTGACTATTGTATTTATCAAGTCATTGGTGTAAGGTTATTTTATTCCTTAAACATCCCGTACCTGAGGTTACTGTGCTTTATTTTAGTAAATTGTATTCCAGTAATTATGGCAACTTGACTTCCATCTGATATTCTGAAACTTCTGGAGAAATGGCAATTGGTGACACCTTGGTGGCTTTAGGAGAGAGAGGGAGTTTGACCTGAGGGGAGAAGTTTGGGATGCGATGGAAACCCGCTTTCATCTGTTAGCTGAGCTTTGGGTAGCTGTGTGGTTGGGTTCCTGGTGCTGCCTTCAGTGAGGCCAGCATCCGCGGTGATTGTCCCCAAGCTCTGCCTGCCCTCCTAAGGTGGTCTGAAAAGCTGAAAGCTTGAATTATGGCTCTTCTGACCTGGTAAGCTGATGAAAAATACACTCCGAATTCCAATTCCTAGTCTTGTGGCTTCATTTTGTAAATTATATATACACATAAAAAAATAAAAAAGCCCTTTTTCTCAGAATTTCTACTCGAAGATTTCCCTGAGTTTATCAGAAGTTCCATGTTAAAGAACTATGGCGTGAGTAAAGGCTTTTAACTTTGCTCAAATGTAGGCACACCATGCTGCGAAAGGCAGTAGGATTTCAAAGACTAATTGCGCTGGAATCTGAAACGAGTCTTATGAAGCATCTATTGTCGAGGTGGGGATGCTAAAGACATTGGAAATGGTCAAGAAAATACATATTTGGACTGGTCGCATGCCAGCTCTTAGGCAGACAAGTCTCTGGTGATCTGCATGTGAGGTCTGAGAAGGCTGGAGGGGGTTTCGGAGGCCATGGCGGTGAGGAGGAGCACACCTTGCCCCCCACAACTGCCTGACTTCCCAAATGTGTGGTTGGGCATTCCTCGGTACTGACATGTTGATACGGGCTTCACGGGTTGGGTGGCCATAAATGATGGCCAGACATGGTGATCCAGATACGGATTTTAATTTTTTTTTCTCAAGAAAGCACCTAAAAATACTTTTTTGCAAGTTTGCAGCAGAGTGCAATTTCTCTGTAGTGTGGGATGGGGGAAAAGACCTTCCAGCCCAAGGGGCAGATGGAAGGGCGGATGGCTGGAAGAGCGAGCAGCTATGAAGGGACATGCGTTGTTTCAGCATCTCTCTGCTTTTTGTACATCCCATCCCCTTCTGAGCAGGGTCCTAAATCACTGCTGCGTGCCTGGATGCACACAAGTGCCAATTCCCCCTTTGGAGGTCCCACAGGACAAAGCCATAATGTGAGCGATGCTGTAGGTTATCTGGGGCATCACGTGTGCTGGTTTGCCCATGGTGGTGGCCAAAGGTGGCCGCACTAGTCCAGGTGTCCCCATCCAGCTACTGGCCCCTGGGGTTTGCAGCAGCTCGGGTCTTGGGACTGAATATTTTGTCAGAAAAGGCAGAAACTTTTGGGCTTGTGCTTTATGAGCTGGGAACTGGCAGCACAGTTTGCAAAAGCTTCACTTTCGCAGCAAAATAAACTGGGATGACATAATGATTCTTCAATTTAATTTTTTTCCTTTTGTTTTATTCATCTACCTAGCGAAGCATCTCCTTCTGTAGAGGAGAGAAAAAAGTCGCAATACAATGTTTGGTAGAGACGGATTTGAGTTACGGTTTTGCTGCAACTCGAGCGAGCCACTCTCCATCTCTCAGGAGCTGTCTTCACGCACTCTTAAACCATTATAACTTTGGGGTATATTTTTGTTTGTTTTGCTGCTTTTCCAATTAATAATCCTTTTTTATCCCCACTTCTGGTGGTCAGAGTGGGTTTATCTAGTTTTGCCTGAAGCAGGTTGTAGTCCTTAAGCTGCGCTGGTGTGACTGGGTGGCTTCAAGGCAAGTGACATCAGCCAAAGTGTGACCATAAATGCTTGTCCTTCCCGAAGGGAAGTGCATCCCGCGGATGAGAACTGGGTTTCCTGGTTTTGGAGCAAAACCCCTTGGGCCTGAGCTGAGGAGTGTGTAGCAGGATGGAAATCCTATAGCTGGGATGTCCCTGGGGTGATGCGATGCTGCTGGTGATAGTGGGAAGAGCCGGAGCTGAGCTGTGCCTGCAGTGAATCTCCACTCCTGCTGCCTGTGCCCAGTAGTGTGTGACTGCTTGGGAGGAATAAAGAAATGCTCCTATAACACAGGGAGGGATGCTGAAATGAGTAAATACATCTCCTGTTGGGATATGGATGTTGTCCTGAGCGTCGTTGTGGGAGACATGCAGCAGAGCAGCTTTGTTGTGGGGATGGGGAGGGAAGAAGCAGCACCCAGTGGCTGCAATAGCACTTTTTCTTAAAATTTGTTTTTATTTTCTCCTTCTTTTTGGGGTGTTTTGCTATGCAAACACTTCACTCTTTCCTGAGAGTCGTGTTTTATCTGTGTGGCTGCTGGATCATCCACCCTTCCGAGGGGAAGAGATAACCTTGGATTTGCCTAACACACGGGGGACGTTGCCAAGTCAGCAGAGAAATTCAAACCAGAAGGTGAAGGCTAGAAAAGATGCGTTTGCTGGTGCGAGTTTTGCTTTTGGTTTTGTATTATTTTTATTTTAGGTGGATGGAGTTGCCCGTTTTGCAACCTTTTTTCCAGTTGGGCAGTCCTCTGTGTTTTGATCTCCTTCGTTGAACCCTTCCTGCAGAACACAACACTCGTTTGCTATCGGCATCACCTCCAAAATCTCCTGCATTTTGAAATTCAGGGGTTATTGGGGGTGATGGTGTCCTCCATCCTTCCTGATTTAAGCTTTTGCCTCCCTTACATTGATTAGAGGAAATTGTATGTGGGATTTAGGGGATGGTTTTCCAGGGAGGTGCTGTGTGATAGAAATAAGAGGCTGCAGGATATCAGTGCTGGAGGATCAGCGAAAGCCAAGATTTCAGTATTTTAGCTGGTCAGCTGAAGTTATAAGGAAATAAGGAGGAAAACATAGCTGCCTGCCTACCTGTGCTGTACTGCCCACTTTATATATTAGAAAGGAAGCTATCCTCAGTGTGAGTTTCCTCAGAGATGTGTTTTGAACCTATTTAAGCATAGTGATTGCAAAATCTTGCTTATAGTCTTTGTCTCACTGGGGAGAAGAGGCAAAGTATGTATGTTAATATAGGGTAACTCATCATACAGGTGCGCATCTGAAGTCTGGCATGTGGATGTCCTGGGAAAAGTGAAGCTGGGTGTAAGTCACGTTCCCAAAGACCTGGAAACTATTACAATGAAATGAAAATGCAAGAGCAATCCTTTCCTGCAGGAAGACCTTTTCTCTGCCCCACCATTGCTAGGCACATGGAGGTGTATTAATATCTGTTCACCACTTAAAGTATTTTAATTACTTATTTATGCCAGCTTTGCCTCTTGACCACTGGTGCCATTCTTCCAGTGTCTCCTTCCTAACAAACTTTATTGCTGGATTTTTTTTTTTAATTATAACTGGTAAAATGTCTCTTACTTGAATCCTTGGTAATCAATTTGTTTTCCCTCAGTTACTTAGCACTGAAAAAGATGCAGAGGTGGCCCGGAGGCCTTTCCAGCACACACCTGTGGTTAGAAAGGGCTGAAGAAATGCCCCATAAATACAAAAATGGGTCAAACCCCTGTTGAATTAAGTGTGTGTGAAGTGGTGCTCCAAGAGGGTTTTTAACGTGTGAGTTCTGGAGAGGTGAGGGATAACTGTACAGGTTGATTAATCCAATTACTTCTTTCTAATAAGGTTGAAAATCCAGTCTGGTGGTGAGGTTGTGCTGTAATTAAAGGAAGATTGTGGTGGTGCTGTTTGGGCATGTGAGTACCTGGTGGGGAGATCAGCTGAGCGAGGTGGTGTGTACCTTGAATTGTGGAAGATCCTGATGACACTGTGAATGCCACATGTGTTACTGCAATTACTAGTAGCAGCTGCTGTTTTTAACTTTTCCAGCTGAAATTCCTAGTGTCCTGTGAGCAGGACTGCCCTGCCCTGTGCTGCTAAGCCTGGCTCCTTCCAGGGTCCTTTTGGTATAAAATAATTTGATGGAGGGTGGTCACTGCAGTGCGGAGTGAACATTCTTATGAGTTTCCCTAAAGCATTGAGAGACTGTTATAGATAGGAGACTGTGAAAACCTGGTGTGAAAGGCCATTTTTAACTACTTAATTGAAAACCAAAGACCATTTTTAAACTACTTTATTAATAATCAAATGTATATGGTGTATATTGAGCATTTATTGGATCCAGCCTGTGATTGTCAAAGTTCTTAAGGGGAGTTCAGGTGTGGAACGGGACTGTGAAGACAATATTACACCCCACCACTGCTCAAGGTTTTGATTAATTGAGAATTAGGTGAGAGAAAGTTAATTAATGCCAATCAACAGGGATTTGCAGAAATTAGCCTGGAATGGTTTAACTTTTGCAGTATGACAGGCTGTCTGGTAAAAGTCGTGCTGTTGAGACACTTGACTGCTGCCTGAGGTTTTTGATTAAAAGAATTGAGAAAACAAGTCTGTAAAACCCAAGTAGCCCTTACTGGAATAAAAAAACTGGCTGCATGGTGGAGTTAGGACTGTGGGTCTCATCCTCATTCCCCTTAGACACTGGGTCAAGGATTTTTTTTTTTTCCTTGGTCCTGTGCAATGTGGCAATTTTTAATCAATGACTTGAAGAGGTAACGAGCACTGGAGGAGCTGGGTCGGGTGGGGGCTGCTGGAGTGTGGGTGTGAGCATCATCCCATGCGTGCTGGACCCAGGGGAGATGCCTGGGAAGGGGGTGTCGAGCCCCCTTGCTCCAAACCGCTGCTGCCCTGGTGCCTGCAGCTCTTCCAGGAGGAGCTGCAAGTCAAGTGCGTGATTACATGAGTTGGCTTTGGCACCAGGGTTAGCATGCTTCCCCAGGGACTCTGTGGTGAACTGAGGCTGAATCCCTCCTTCTGGCCGTATGGCAGAGACTGCATGGCGATGGCAAGTGGCTTGTAGAGCAAATGGCGAGCATCTTGTAGAACTGAGCCAGGCCTGATGGACGAGAAATTCAGCGCTTGCTCTAGCTGGTTGGGATGGTGATCCCCCACTTTGGGTGCTCGATGGGACAGGACCTGAAGAAAGGTGTCCCATGCAGCAGACCGGTGCCTGGCATCTCTTGGTGTGGCTCTCTGACAGCCCAAGGAGAAGGGCTCCTGTGCTCAGCCTGACGCGAGGCTGGGAAGGCACTGCTGTGGGAGAGGACGGGCAGTGAGACCCCGAGTGCTGCCAGCTCCAATTAAACAGGCATGATGGTTCATCAGTGGCAATGTAGGTGATAACGCATGTTCCCCGTGGGTGAAGTCTTGACAGACTTGGCAGAGAGGTTTGGTTTTCTTGTTTCTTCAAGAGTAGAGGAGCAAAGTGAAAATACAAGGGTTGTTGCACTGCCCAGAGTAAATCCTGGTCTCGCAGCCTACAAGGGGATTACTCCCCAGCCCAGGAGGGACTGCTTTTCCCCCCAAAATTAAGGCAGAGTGGTTGGTTTGCGCTGTCCCAAAGCATCTGGGGCTCTGCCCCTGGTTTTACAGCATCTAATGACTTACTGCAAGAGGCATTTTGCATTTCAACCCATTGCTGTGGTGAGAGTAGGGCTATGTGTGCACCTGAGACCTTGGTGCTGAACCCTTCAGTCTTAATTAAGCCTGCAGTAACGAGTGCCGCTGAGACACAGTGGAAGAAACGGTAGGGGAGAGGATGGGAAGACACGAGTTGGCTGTTAGGTACGTGTGAGACAATTCATTAGTCCTGGAAATCATATTTAATTAAAGCAAAGCCTTCAGGATAGAAGTACTGGGGGTGTGCTTGGTGTTGGGGCTCACCTGCAGCCCCACTCGGTGCCAGTTTTACCTCTGCTGTTGGTGAGATGAGGCTGGTGTGATGATGAACCAAAGCCTTTTAAATCCACCTTCATTAGAAATGCTGCTAACAAGCCCATGGATAAATGCTGCAGATGCTGCTTGTCTGAGCAGCTGAGTACTGCTCAGCTGCTGTGACACTCTATGCAAATGACCATCTGAGTTAATTTGGGCAGGGCAATAACATTCAGCAAAGAGAGACAGAACAGATTTAGTGCTGGTGGGAGACATGGGGCCGTCTATCAGCATGACAGCTCTTCGGGGAGGAGGAAAATGTCCCCGTACCTAGGAGGCATCAGCAAAGCATGTGCTTTGCTAACTCAAATCCAGCGACTCCTGTAGCGCTCTGGGATGAACGGAGATGCTCCCTGATATTTAGGAAGCCCTGCCTTGGCAGGGACATGGTCCAGGTGTGCGTTTGTGTGCTTTCCCTGGGTCTGTCTCTGTGCTGATAGCACGAGGAGGATGGGGAGTATGAGGCAAGGTGTAGATCATGCTCATCTGCTTTGGCCCCGGCTGTTTGGGTTTGTGTGCTTTTATCCGCTCTGGGAAAAGCATAAATTGTTTGTTCGCATGTGGAGTAATTAAAGATGCTTCTGCAGTGTGCCACTGTTTTGCCCTTTGCATTTAACACTCAACCAATTTAACATTTGCGTTGTGTAGCTCAAAATAATTTTTTTTTTTGTAGTTTTTTAACAAGTAAAACACAATTGCTTTTTTCCCTACCCCTTGAACATCATGTCAGGGTTGTGTGTGTCCCTTGCTGTGTGTTGAAATGTTGATTTGCCAGTCACAGCCTCTGCTTTTAGCCTTTTTGGGTTTTTACGGTGTGGAAGGAGTGAGTGTCTTCCTATTAGAGGTCCTTGCTGTGGGTGGATGCTCTCTGGCTGTGCTGGGGACACTGGGCTCGTGCATGGTATCCTGACATCAGGTACCGACCCTGCAGCAATGGGGCAGTGGAAGGGTGTGTGACACCAGAGCATCCCTGCCTGCTCTGTTCCGAGCAGCGAGACCCTCTCCCATCCCCTCTTGACCCTTGTGAGAGTTTCCCAGCCACTGGTGTACCCAGTAGCAACTGGAGAAGCCAGCCTGGGGTGGGATGCAGGGGTCAGTGGGTCCCGGAGTAACGGCACAGCTTGGGAAGCTCTGACCTAAATATGGGCTTTGCTTGTCTGTCAGGCAGAGGAGAAATCTCTCCTGGGACGAAAAATCTCATTTGGAGGATGGGAGAGGGAGGATTACAGTTTGCCATCTGCCCTGATGTTCAAGTTGTAAATAATAATCAAAAAATTAATGATCCGCAAGTCCCTTAACAGCAAGGTTTTTTGCCTGGCTGCTGAAGCACCTCGCCTGTGCCTTGCTGCGTCACGGGCGAAGCGGATTTTTCTCCTGAGTCACTGCCAAGTGGGGCAGAAGGGATTTTTAAGGCTGCAGGCACCCAGGAGAGCCCTGGAGCTGGTGCCTTTCCATGCCCTCCTGCTGGCAGCACCCATCGAGCGGCTCTTCCCAGCACCGATGCGCGCAGTGGTTTGCACCGGCACATTTAGCACAGCTAAATAACTCTGTGAATAACCACCTGTTAATCACCAGGACATGGGATCCTGCTGTGGTAGGCATAATGCCAGGGGGTGGGCAAAAATACAGTGGTGACCCCAGTTCAATCCACTGCAAATTAATGAAGAGAAGTTGATTTGCTTTAGTACAGAGCTGGGAGGGGTTGCTGTTAGCATCCATGCACAATGGCTGCAAGGAGAGTCTTCTGCTTTTTGCTGGAAAAGCCTCTTTAAATTATCTCTGTGGAGTTATCTTTAATAGCAGCTTTAAAAGAAAATAATGGGGGAAAAGAAAAAATGACATCCAAACTCCGAATTGTGCTGTCTGATATGACCCGTTTTAAGGTAGAGTTAGTGTTTTACTCTTTTTTGTTTTTCACTTGGGAAAAGCAAAGTTTTGGGAAAACTTTAATTTTGCTAATAGATGGCTTGTGAGAGCTGAAGAGTAGTTAATGGACTGTTTCACAGTAAGCTGCTTAACCATTCACCTGCTGTATGTATAAATGTAAATATTCTTGGGGAAGCCAGGACTGAAGCTTGTGCTGTTTCCTCTTTCACATGTGTTTTTGTCCTCTCCAAGAGCATCCAGTAATACTAGACCACGTTATTTCTTTGAACAGCATAGAATGAGGTTAGCAATAAGCCCATTGCAAAGAGAGGGAAAAGCAGAAGTGTGTTTGCCTTACAAAATGTGATATACCGGTATTTGTCCCAATGTCCACCTCGTTCTTAGTCGACATCTGTGTGTTCACCTTTGATTTTTCGAAGGTGCACATCACTGTCTCTGGTTTCTGCTAAAGTCTTTTCATAAGTTTTCCTTAACCTGTGTGGAAGAACCTTGGTTGTGAGATAATGTATCTTCATCTTCATTACTGAATTCCTAATTGCTAGCGGTCGGTGCCGTTGTATTGCCAGTATTGGGGGTTTTCTGCTGTGCCCTCCCTCTGCCTACAGTCCTGTTGGAAGGATGCCCCTGGAAAATTGCCCTCGATCCAGGAGCAATGAAAACTTCCTGGGGTTGGCTGTGAGTATTGTCATTCCTGAAATAACTCGGGGGATTAAGACCAATAATAATAACGGTGGATTTGCTGACTTCCAGCTTGCCACGAAGACTGTTGCAACCACCAAACAGCTCAGACTAAACTGAGATAGCTAATTGTTAAACATTTTTTTCCTTAATTTAATGGAAGCTTACACTTTGTCCAGGCTGTTGGTGTAACTCTTTGCACAGACCAGCATCCTTCGCCGCTGCACTGGAGCATCCATCGAGCACATCGCCCGGAGTTTGCTGGGAGTGCCTTTGGCTGGCACCGAGGGCTTTCAAACAGCAAAACAAAACCAGCCTCTTCTAATTGAACCTTGGTTTTAATCTGCATCCGCAGCAGCAGCCTGCTAAAATCTAAATCAAATCAGGAGGTGGGGATTGAGTTTATTAAGCTTCTGCTTAATCTTGGTGAAATAATGTAAGAGGCTACGAGAACACTGAATCGTTTTGGTTTTATTTGGGATCTGATTAAAAAAAAAACCCCAACAAACAAACCAAGAAAAACAAACTTGAAAAAAACCCCAGAAAAACCCCCAAAACAAAACAGATTTTTTTTTTAATCTTGAGAGGCTGGGCATGTGGAGCTATTTCTTGTTAATACTAATACATAATTCAAAGGCATCCTCAAGGACTAAAGAAGTGCTTTTCTTTCTGCCTTCCTGGCCGGTGAGACTGGAGTGTCAGGAGGTTAAGTGATCTGCCCAGGGTTGTGTCTCCTGAGCCTGAAGTCAAGTTAATCCTCTGGTCCCTGTACTTTGAGATGGACCCACCTGCGCTTTCCCTTCGTAACAAGCTCCTCCAGAAGATCAAGAGGTTGTTAAAGCTAACAAAGCCAAAACACGTTATATGAAGTGAAATAATTACACTAGAGGTGAGATGGTGGAAATAGAGGTTTGCAGAGATGCTCTCCCCTTGCCCAGGTGGGTATCTGCCTGGGGGCATGGTTTTGGTGACCTGCTGGCTCTCATCTGTATGAATTTAATCGGCAAATGTAGGGCGTATGAAGCTGCTTTGGAGGGAGAAAGTTGCAGGGAAAGCAGACGACGTGAGCGTGGTGCTCCAGCCTGCCCCCACCATGGGCTGCCTCCAAGCCTCCGCAGGTTTTAATTAAAGCTCGCCTTGTAAAGATCGAAGAATGACAAAGTGTTTTTATTTCAGTGCTGTACGGTTTGACGTACTTGGGATTTATGGGTGGAAGGGAAGGGTTGGATGCAGGTTCGTGTAGCGGCCTGCCCTGCCTGGAGGGTTTGCATCTCTCCTGGAGCGCAGCAAGGATGGGAGGACGGTGAAAATGCACAGCAAAAAAAGTGGTGATCCCCTTTTTGGACGTGTTTGTGCATACATGCACGAGAGGACAGCATTAGGGATACTTGGGGAAATGCATTCATAGCAGCCTATTGTAACTGCCTGCAGCTATTTAGCAGGACGGGAAGCGCTTGGTGCAGGGAGTGCTTGTGCCGGAGCAGCGATCGGATTTGGCATCTTCCAGCCAGGAAACAAGTTGCCCCCAGGGCTCCCGAGACCTTGCAAACCCCCGTGTCTTACTGCCTTCGGTACTGCGTGATGCCTTGCATGTGTGTGTATACACAGAGTCTTGGAAAATCAGTTTTATTGTTAAAATTCTGTGGTTTTGTGGTCAGAGTGGCTGATGGGACATGAAGGCTTCCGCCACCAGGTTGTAAGTCCACCCCTGTGTGGTGGATGCTGAGAGCTGCTACCTTCCACCTGTGGCTAGGCGGTGCAGGCCCTTGCATCTTGCCTGGGTGTTGGGTGGCTCCTGGCCATGGTTGGTGATGAATTGCCGAGAGGGGCTGACGTGACCGCTTACTGCTGCTGGAGGTGGACCCAGATTTCATTCATCAAAGCACATGCAAGCACTGCCATGGTTTTTTGGGTTGCTTTGGGGTCAGAGTGCCCCTCTCTGCATCTGCATGTCCAGGCAGGTCCGTGGCTCAGCTCAGCCCCGTGCGCAGGTGAAGAATTTGCAGGACTCCAGCCAAGACCAGCAACGTCTGGTTTCTGAGTCTGCTGTGAGCCGGGTACATCCTGATCCTCAGCTGTTTCGGATATTTCCAGAGCATGTTTGATCTCTTTTCTGCCAGGAGAGAGCTGTCACTGGATGAAACCGCAGTGATGGGGATGAAAAGGCAGGCAAGGTGCTTTGCAGGAGGGGCGAGAGCTGCAGCAATGGTCCAGAAAGCCCTTCCCATAGTGTCGGAGCCTGGAGAAACTGGGGCAAGCTGCAGGGGGTGAGGAAAGCTGAGTGATGCATGGTCAGCTGCACCTACTCCTTGTTTCATGGTGTGCCCAAAGATGGGGCTCCTGGCCACGCTGCAGGGATGTTATCTCTCTTGCAATGCTGCTGGCTGGAGGGGAGATGGGGCTGGGGGTCCCGAACCCACCCCTTCCGCACAGCAGTGTCCCTTCCTCGTGACGGGGAAAGCACCAAAGGCTCATGAGGTTCTAGAGGTGATATGCTGAAAAAGTCTATTTATTTATTTTATTTTTTTTCCCCCTCCCTGATTAAAACTGCTGTTCTGGCAATATATTTGTTTAGCTCCATTAACATCTGAAGGTTCCTGCTGCTGTCGTTATTGAGCAACTCTAAAAATAATTACACGATGCGTATAAAAAAATCTATGGCTCCTCAGCTGCAGAGCAGGAGGTTAGACAGCTGATGCTGCTTTAACTCTTGGGTCACTCTGAGTGTTACTTGGCCACTGTATGTGGGGGGCTTTGCCTTAAGGGACAAAGCCATCTTGGGTGCTGCAGTGCTCGTGTGGCTTGGATTTGCTCTGGTTTCCTCCAACACCTTGTGTTTCATGTAAGAATAAGTTTATATAGCTCTTATTTCACTCAACAGGAAGAGTTGGAGGAAGATGTGCCCCTCAAAATGCCAATAAATAAGCGATCATTGAAGGGTTCCTGTTGGCTCTGTGTTGGCTGGCTGAGTCCAGCATCAGGCTGGCTTTATGCAACAAAAGCCTGTCTCGAGGTGACTCCTAGCAGAGATGGAGCAATTTTGGGTTCGTTGTTCTTGGGACCTTGCCCTGGCAGCTCTGCGAGCAGGGAGACTGGTACCTGCTCTGGCAAAACGAAAGGTGGGTGGAGAGGGTGAGGGAAACCTGTGCGTGGAGGTTGCAGCGTTACTTCTGGGTCTGCAATGTCCCAACTCCTGAGAGCAAGTACTGGAGGTCTTGGCGCAACAATGGTTACTTGCTTGGTACGGGGGCATGCTTTTGTGCAGCCTGAGCAGAGCATTTATCTCTGCATCATAAAAGCAAGTTAAATCTTATTAGCAGGAGGTGGTGTGGCTCCGAGTAAAGCCATAATGTCGTTACGCATGAGCGGTGCTGCTTGCTTTTGGATTTTGTCCCTTCATGGATGCTTTGGCTGGGCTGTGTGGGTCCACCTTCGGGATCTCCTCTCGGAGGCAGAAGGATGGCCTGAACTTTGGAGATGCCAAAGAGGTTAAAAGTTGCAGCTAAGCATTTTTCTGCAGCCTTGAAGGCCCTTTAGAGATTTGCCTCCAACCAAGAAAGTTGACTTTGGTGTCTTCTGTTCCATGCTTACCACCATGGCGGTGGGTTTGGGTTAGGGCTTGCTCCATGGGGAGCAACCTGTTGTTGCTTTGTGCAAAAGAAATATGGTCTGCTGGGGGGTGGGAACAGTGTTATTTCATAAGAGCTTCTAGAAGGCTTTTTTTTTTTTTCCCCAGGAACATTAAATTTCACATTTACCTTGAGTCTGTACCCTGCTTCATTAGATTGATAACACGCTGGTGTACACCTTGTCCAGGAGAAGCCTGATTGAAAGTCTGATTGAAAATCAGACTTCTGGTCTATAATTTACCCCCAAACCTAAAATTAGAATTTTTTTTCAGACTGAAATAAATGCTTTAGCTGCACTGACTTTACAATGAGTGTGGGATTGTATCCATGGTGAATTAATTTATTTATGATTTAATTTCCTGAGGTTTCCTTGTGTTTAAATTTTTTCTTTCTTTTTTGTTTTTTCCCCCCTCCTCTCCAGTACACTAGGGTTTGGATTCCTGACCCTGATGAAGTTTGGAGATCAGCAGAAATTATCAAGGATTACAAAGAGGGAGATAAAAGCCTCCATCTAAAACTTGAAGATGAAACTGTAAGCTTTTGAAAGTCGTTATTTCAGTGATTTAAAGCTTTAAATGAATGTGTGAAGAAGCCTGAGTCATCTCGTATTTTGTAGGAAGTATTTTAAAATGTGTTTTATGACCTTAGCACTTCCAGCTTTTCCCTGCCCGCTCCCTCCCCAGATACTTGTGTTAAAGTAGGTTGCAAGAAAAGCCCTTGACCTCTCTCATCTCTCTTCATCCCCTGGCAAAATTGTAATAGTCTGTGATATCAGAATGATTTTTTTATTATTATTATTTATAGCGGTGGTATGTTAGAAATATCAGTTTATGCTTTTTGCTGCTGAACAAATTGGAAAGAGCGTGGCTGGTGGCATCTACTCAAACTTAGTTACCGACGGAAAAATCACGTAGAGCACAGGAGTGACTGCTGTGCAACAGCTTTCTCCGTGCCTTAGTTTTTCTCTTGAAGTATAATCTTACATAAACCCCTTTTTTCTCCATTTAAAAAAACCATATATATCTAAAAGACAAAAATAAGAAACTCCTTTAAATGTAGTTGTTATTTAGCAATTACTGCTTTCAAATGCATGAACAGCCTGGTGTGCAGCCAGTGATAAATCATTCCCAAACCAGGACAGAGGCTGGGGAAGAGCAGCTGCTTTGACCCGCACAAAAATCCCATGGGGTGGGACATCAGATGACAGTGGGGGATTGCGGATGAAGTTAACCGTGGCATTTGCTTCAGATGCAAAATCTGGGTGGTTTATGGGAAGGGAGCAGCCATGCTTCGTGCCCACCACGAGGTGCCTTTCCCACGTGTGGTGCCTGGTGTAGCAGGAGGAATAATATATTTTTCATTAAGAATTCCCCTTAAACCAGCTTTCTTCACTGAGCAGGTAGGGTTTCCTTAATTATCTAGAGCAATCTGCTCTGTTGCTTAGAAGAGTTAATAGAGGCCACTTTCTCCAAATTGAAAATGCTTCGAGGAGGGTGAGTAATTCATCTCCCCTGCCAGCTGACCATTTCCATACTGCGGGGAATATTTTCGCCCTATTACTTAATGGGAAGATGGAGAGCAGGAATGAGACACGCCTGATTAGGCTGTTCATCAGAACAATTCCTCTTTCAGAGCAGCGCAGGCGCGAGCTGTTTGCAGCATGTGGATGTGCCAGGTTTGCAAAGAAAGTCATTCACGTTGAAATCTGCACCCAGCGCACGGTTGTGTTGGCGCTTCCTGGGTCAGCCCCGGCTGCGCTGCTTGTCCTCCCCAATTTGCTCTTCCAGCATAGTGCAGCTTTCTGAGGAGGGTAAAGGTTGGGTGATGGTCCTCTTAGAGATGTTTTTTGTTTTTTTTCTTCCCCCTCCATGGTGATAAATCTGGATGAGGAGATGCGTGGATGGCACCTTGCTGTACCTTGGAAGCACCAGGCTTGTAGGACCATGAGTTACTGCCTGTTGCTTCTTGGTGGTCTCCCTGCCCAGTAGCCCTGTGGCTGGACCTCCTGAAATCACCATCCTGTGTCTCTCGATCCCTGTTCCAAGCCATGTCAATCATTGTTTAAGCATATCTTTTTCTCTAATGACATGAGGCTTCGTGCGCACGATGCTCATGACAGGTATGTCTCCACCATTCCAGTCATTCCACGCAGTGCCTTGTCCCAGGGATAATCTTCATTGCAGGCTTCTTGTGTGGTTTTTCTCTTACTCCTGAGGCAAGAAGATAGAAACCTTGGAGAAACCAAGCAGCAATGCTCAAGCCTTTGTGAGGGACCTGTGCTGGGTGTGAAGAGCCCTACAGGTTTCATGAGCAGCACTAATGGGTGCCTGGCTGCAGGTGGGCACCCATCTCACCCACAGCAGCTCCTTCCTGCCCTGTTGTTGTGCTCAGGCTGCTAAAGTGTGTCTGCACGTATTGCTGAGCGCTTCAACCTCCATCCTTCTCTTCTGGTTGAGATCTTCAGCAGCTTTAGTACGGGGCGGGGGGGAGATTAATTTTTGTTGCTCTTTTATCTGGATATTTCACTAGAAACCAAAGTGACTAAGAAGTCCTGTAAGGCCTAACCTTTTTGTACATCTGAGTTTAGGGTCAGCAACATTACAGTACAAGGAGATTAAAGGATTACCAGGTGTTGTAGATGGTAGCTTAATAAGTGTGTCGCTGTCACGGTGAAACACAGAAACATCTGATTTTGGGGTTGTGCAAGAGACTGCCACTTACTCTGGGTCTTCCCAGAGACCCCTCTTAAATCTTCTGTATAAAGCCCTGCCTGGACCCAAATCACGTCGGGCTGAAAAGCTTTAGTGAAGGGGCACAGCGCACGTGTGCATCAGACGGAGATACCGAGCATACATGTCTTCAGGGGATTCGAAGCTGTTGAAAGCCTTTTGTTCCTGACAGCCAACATGCATTACCCAGCTCTTTAGTGCTTCTCTTTTGTCCTTGTGCTTAAAGTGAGTTTTCATGGATTTTGCGGTTTCTGGCTGTGCTCTGTGTGCAAGAGTACTCCTTCTGAATGAAGAGCTGATTTTTTTAAATATCACTAGGGATCCCTGGCGTGTTTGCCATTAAGATGTGAGACTGAGTGCAAACTCCTGAAAATTGGCATTGGCAACTTAGAACTGGAGTATAAAACAAGCCTGAGGTTGTCAGACGTGCTCTGTGAGCCTGTCCTTGTGCACTGGGTCAGCTTTTCTTGTGCTGTTTGCGATCCGGTGCCAATGCAATGATAGCGGCGCCATTTTGCTTGCAAACTGGGATTCCTCCCTTCTGCTGGGAGCTGAGCATCGAGACCCTTCCTGAAACACCCCATGGGAAGCAACATCACAGGGAATTTTTCTTACTCCACTGTAAAGGGGAAAAAAAAATTACACTTTTTCTGTAGTTGGTGGCTCCGCTGTTCACTTGGGGATGAATGAAAAATAGTTAGTGTATGGGCAGCCGTAAGCTTTGACGGCATTACCGGGCTCTCCAGATACTGAAGCAGCAGGGACTGTGTCCTGTTGTGCCTGAAGGGGTGTAAGGTTTTGAGTGTAGAGGAACTTGAATTAAAAATGAGTTGACATCACTCTGATAGGAAGAATATGGTGTATTTTGAAACGAGGCTGACTTTGGTACTTGTGGACCACCAGTGTCCACCAGGACTATCTGTTGGCCAGCTCCAAGCCAGTTACCAAGGGGATGACCTGTCACCTGGTAGTGTCATCCAGGTCCCTATAGCATTTAGCGTAAAGGGGCTTTCATTTAACTTAGAGCAGGATGTGCAAGTATTTTGTAGTATCAGGACGGAGTTATGCTTGGATAAGTGAAAGATGTTAAAGAAGCTGTTAGTTTTTGTGTTCTCACGTTCCTCATGTGTGTCTCTTCAGCTCTACGAATATCCTGTTGATCTCCAAGGAAATGAGCTGCCTTTCTTGCGCAATCCAGATATCCTGGTGGGAGAGAATGACCTGACAGCTCTGAGCTACCTGCATGAGCCCGCAGTCCTCCACAACCTCAAAGTCAGATTCCTTGAGTCCAACCACATCTACACCTACTGTGGTGAGTATCCAGGCTACATGCTCAAGCTCCTGGAAAGCAGTGGGTTAGAGCGTGTCTACACAGAAACCTCTTGAGATCACAAGCCAGAGGCTGTGGCATGAGGAAGGTCCAAGGGTTGTGAATTTGGGCTGGGTAGAAGATGTGAGTGTGTGCCAACAAGCGTTCAGTTGCTTTTCAGTTCTTCTACACAGAAACCTCTTGAGATCACAAGCCAGAGGCTGTGGCATGAGGAAGGTCCAAGGGCTGTGAATTTGGGGTGGGTAGAAGATGTGAGTGTGTGCCAACAAGCTTTCAGTTGCAAAACCAGGGGTGGCTTTTGAGGGTTGGCACACTGTGAACTTCCTGAGCTCAGGGTCCACGTATGTAGCTCGTGGCCCATGTATGTAGCTCGGTGGGAATGTCTTGTCGGGTGAGTCTGAGACCAACCTTGTGTGTGCTTGGCAGTCTGTGGGGGGAGGCAAAAAAGGACCTAGCAAACCACTGGAGAACAGTGTGCCGGAAAGATGTGATCCAAGCTAGAAATGTCCATAGCGGGTTTTCCTCCCGAAAGACTGCAGAAAAACCTTGCCACACTGTTATTTCCTCCCTTTTTCTGATGACTCTGGGGGTCATCAAACTCTTAAACTGAAAACAGAAGGAGGGGAGGTGTGAACTCGGGTTTGTCATTCCTGGGGAGGGCAGAAGAAGGCAATTCAGTCCTTTTTATTCAGTTACATTGGAGAATATTGGATATTGAATACTGAACCCTGTTGCTGACACCCAAGATAACCTTGCTGACAGTGGTGCAGGCTAACTATCCTCTAAGTGATGAGTTGCAAGATTTCAGCGTGATGTGTGGGACTATTTGCGTGGCAGGCCTAAGGCTCTGATTAAGCGTTGCAGCTTCTGCCAAGGAAACACTTGGTAGGAGGAGATGACTCTTGAAAGTAGCACCCTTGAAATACGTGGCCTCAGTGGCTGGTGATAGTGGTGACTTTCCCTTAAATATTTAATGATGTGTAATGTTAGACTGCTGACATAACTTGCCGCCTTGTGTAGCTGCAAGCCTGCTTTCATCCAAAAATCCATGAGGTTTTGTTAGTGCATTGCCTTGTGAAGGTTGATGATGATGTTGAGCACAGCATCGCGCTGGTGAAGATGCTTGGGTTTAGGCTTGGCTGTTTGGAGGTCTAGCTGCAAAGCTCTGTGTGGGTGCAATGTACTGTGCGCTCTGGTTAGGAAGCGGTTTAGGAGGGAAGAAAAGTGCTTAGCTGGCAGCGAGTGCTGAGGCAACTACTGTCCTTTGGCTTGGTGCGTGTCGTGGCTGCTGACGTGTTTTGGTGACTAACGGAAGGAGATATGTGACCCTAACAGAACCAAGAAGCGGACAGAGAAGAGCAGGGCACGGTGAGGTGAAGCAGTTGGGTTAATGTCCCATGGAGGCAGGTAGCCTGACTTGGTTGACCTTTGCCTTTCGTTGCGGGTTAAGTCCCGTATCCCGGTGTTTGCTGCAGGCTGAGAGTTCCTGGGCTTTGCTGTCCTTCAAGCGTGCCCAAGCCTGGAATCGGCCAGGCTGGGAGCACAGCACCCACTCCCACCAGCCACGTGGTCTCTGGAGCTCCTTACGACAGCAATTTAAACCTGCAAAACCTGAAGGTACTTTGGAGGTGGAACTTGTCAGTGCTTCAGTTTTGCAGGGTGCGGACCAGTTCCCTTGAGCACACGGGTAGTGCCACACTTGGCCTTGCCTCTCATTAATTCCTGGGCTCAGTGCCTCCTCCAAGCAGGCAACAGCTTTCCAGGAGCTGGAGGGGAAAGAGACTTTAAAGCTTTAATGCAGGCTCTGGCATTCCCTTCATGTGATTTATACATTTCATTTTGGTTTGAGTACATTCTTTGTTACGAGCTTTTACTCAGAATTTAAGCCAGGTGAAAATACGGAATATTTGTTTGGGTCTAGCAGAGCTTTGGTTGCATTGGAATTGCATTTCTGAAGTGACGGCTCAGGCACTGTTTAGCCCTTCTGCTCACTCCTTCTGCAAAGTCTGGCTTCACACAATGAAGATTATTATATATTTGCTCTTCTCACCAGTTTCATATGCTTCCTCTGTAGCTGTACTAGAGCTTACAGCCTTGCCATCAAAGCATAACACTTTGAAGGAGATGCTGAGATAAGAATTAGGAGTCCTTCTTTATTCCCTTCTTATACTTTTTTTCCTTCTCCAAGCATCATATTTAAATAAATGGATTGAAACAACTAATGCAAGCCCTGAAAAGCCTGAAATATTAACTCTGTCCTTGGTTTGTTACATATTTGTCTATTTATCCGTTCTAAGGTATTGTCCTTGTTGCCATCAATCCATATGAACAGCTGCCAATCTACGAACAAGATGTCATCTACGCGTACAGCGGCCAAAACATGGGGGATATGGATCCGCACATCTTTGCAGTGGCGGAGGAAGCCTATAAGCAGATGGCCAGGTGAGTGGGCGCTCAGTCAACGGGGTCGGATCGAACTGTCAGATCAAAAATGGGCAAATATGCAATTAAATATTGCAAGCACGTGGTTGAAGCTGCGGGGAGAAATGTGTGAAACTTCCAGGTTTTCATCTCTCCTGAGAATATGGGATCTTCTATCATGCCTTTATATCCCCGAGCTGGTATGTTATCTCCCCATTTTGGTGGCCATCTTCACCCGTGCATGCTGTACCTCTGTCCCTCTTGTGCGAGATGCAAGTCTTGGTTCCTGCGGCAGCCTCCCTTGCACGGTGCACAACTGCTTCACGCTGAAATCTCTCTGAGGTCAGACACTTCTAATTAATTCTGTTTGCCAACTTGACCCCTTTATATCAGCCGGCGAGGCTGTAGGGCAGGCTGGGCTGTTGGGGATCTCTGGTCCTCAGGAGCTCCTGGGTTTGGTGGGGCCGTGGTTCAGATGTGGATCCTTCTCCTGTTGCTGCTTGGATGAGTTTCCTGGAAGAAATGCAAAGCACTCTGCAAATGTCATGTTTAATAGCTTGGAGGAAACCGCATTTCAGATAATTTGGTGAGATAATCAGGCTAAGCCCAGGAGCAAACATTAGGTGTTTTTATGGAGACACGGTGATTTTGAGTTAGGAGGTGACTGGCAGATGTTTGGAGATATTTATGCGTCCTTCAGTGCTGCTCTTCAGCACATGTGTGGTGTGAGTTTTATATTATTTATTTCTGTGTTTGTTGTGTTACTGAGGACAGATGCAGGGTTTCATTCTTACAGGATAAGACAGGATCTAAAAGAGAATCTGAGAGGAAGTGGAAAGTTGTTGCACCAGGGACTGTTTTACTGTAGTTGTCTGGACTCGCACAGTGTGTTTAGGTTTGCTTGTGGATTAGCCGTGTATTTTTATACAGCCCTGGCTTTTAATAGCAAGAGTAGTCACTGAACCGTTTACCAAGGGTTTCAGCTGGTTTTCTGCTGTGTCTTGGCTGTAACTGGCTAGTTAGGATGCGTTTCTGATCAAATATGAGCCAACGTTCAATCCTGCATGCATCTGGAGGAGTACTGCCGTGGGCAGAGATCAGATGGAGTGTACCCAAACTGACTCCAGCCTGCAATTCAGACCTCTTGCAAGTGCTCGTACTTTGCACAAAAATGCTTTGGGAAGAATTTAAAAGTTTGAGAAGCTCCCCAGAGAGAGAGGAGGGCTTAGGACTTGTGTGAATTCAGGCTAAGCAGCAAGGTGCATGGTTCTTTGTAGCAGATGCAAGGGTTTGCTGACCAACGTGGATGGAATGCGTGGATTTTCCTGGGCACGTGTCTGAAGTAAAAGGCAACTGCTTGCTTCTCTGCTGAAGTCTGCTAGGCAAGACTTGGTGGTTTCCCACATCCCTGCGTGTTCCACAGGCAGTGGGCTAACCGACAGCTTTAGCCAGAGGTACTCGACTCTGCTCTCCTCCTTATCAGACTAAATCTACTTTTGAGAGCGGCCTGTAACTGCTTACTGCTGGCTCTGGGTGGTTGGGAGTGCTCTGTTTGCAAGGGAACATGGAAATAACCACCTCCAAAGCTCTGAAACAAGATGCTGGCTGTTCAGCGCTGCGCTGGAGCTTTCTGTCTCGGGCTGGTATTACGGTGATTGCAGGCTTGGGTACAAAAGAGGGGTTCGAATGGGGCCGAGAGGAGATTGGAACGTGGGTTATAGGATTCTGCCTGGTTATTTGAAATGTGCCTTAAAATGTATCACACTGTTTTAAATCTAAAAGCTACTGCATGGACATTGTGTTCTCTGTGGTTTGATCCAGGCTTTTCCTTCCTCAGCGCTGTGGGGAGAGCGGTGGAGCTGCTTGAGCAGGGCGCGTGGATGGCATGTCACGTGGGTGATAGATGTAGTGCGTTGTACAGGGCTTATTTTTGCCTTTTTTAAACTGAATTACAGACTCGGCGAGATGCCTCCAGTCTGAAGCTCCACTTTAGGCAATGGGGGTGCGTGTGAGCATGGTGGGATGCTGGTACTCGGGCAGCTCAGCCATCAGGATGGAGGTCTGTGAGCACGTTAAAGTGAAATGGGTGCAAAACCATCGCTTGTTTTGCAGTGTCTTAGCTTTTAAACAGTTATGGTATGTCTGGTGCATCCTGTAGACAGGGAATGAAACTCAAATCTGCAATCTCCGAAGGTCAAATTTGCAGTGTGATATCTATATAAGTACACGCCTGTGTAAGCTTACATATTTTTTTTAAAAATGGAATTGTTCATTCTCAAACAAAACTAAATGCAAATCACGTCATAGAAAAGTGAGAATAATAATGCAGATGTGCATTTTGTTTGAATTTCTTTGGCTTTCTTTCAATGAGAGTCTTCAATGTGAGTAAGAAAATCAAATTGGTAAAACAAGCTTTCTCCATGGAAAATTGCTTGGAAACAACTGATGCTACTTGCAGCATCACTGAACAAAACAGTGCTGAGTATATAACTTGCTGGAGCCACCGAGCAGTCAGTTCTCCATGAGCTTGTCCGGTGTTTTGTGGTGTGTCATCTCCAAGTTTTGCACCGAGTGGCTTCATTTTCATGCTTTTATATATGTCCATGGGATAATATTCCAGCAGTTTGTGTGGCAGAGCAGAATTTGATTAGCTGACACTCAGTAAACTGCTTCTTGGAGGTCAGACACTGCACTGGGGTAATAAACCCTTCAAATCAAGCATTGCTGAAATAGTGCTTGAGACTTTTTTTTGGGGCCACAGGCAAACAGTGCGGCCTTGGAGCAAGTGTGTGAGCAGGCTGGTGGTGCCAGCTTCTCCCTTGCTGTGGGGTTTCAAGTTGTGACGGTCCTCCGAGGTCAAGGCCTTCATCCGTTTCATGAAGACCTGGATAAGGAAGGCTGCAAGGTGCATCATATTCTTGCAGGACAAACAGAGCAAGGACGTAATCTGGAAATGTTAAGTCACCTTGAATAGCTCTTCTCCAGTGCAGAAGGCAAGGTCACATAAATATATATAGATAAAAATATAATAAATATACACACATCTATAGTACATATATTAAGCTTTTTTATATTTTAGATAATATATGCAATAAATACATATAAAGCATATTTTAGCTTTATTATTGGACCAGAGCACACAGGGACGACACAGTGGAGATGACTGAGTGGGATTGAGTGGATGGCCAGGAAGAAGGACACAAAATCTAAGGTTCTCTGATAAATGAGATAAGTTGGAGGCAATTAGATTTTTAATGCTCTGGGCTTCTTGTATACCATTGCTGTGTAGAGACAGGGTGCTGGGGCAGAATTTAAAGACATTTACTGGTGTAGAAGTGTTAGTGAAGTTGTCCTGTGCTTTCTTGCCTGCCTTGAGCTGGTAACGTCCATGAGATGGGACTGGAGGCATCTCCACAGGTGGCTGCAAAGCTCTGTTGGATCCTGTGTGTGGTGGTGCCCTGTCATCAGGAAATGCCAATTTAAAAGGAAGAAAGCAGGTGGGCTGAGCAAGGGGCTGCAGAGGGTGTATAGTCTGATGCCTTTTTTTGGGACAAAGTAGTTTACAAAGTATCTAAATGCTTATCATGAGGGCACCTGTTATAACTCACTTTTAAATTAAAGCTTTTCCCGAAGAGGATGCTTTGCAGTGAGTTGCTTTGCAGCGCTTGCATGTAAAACAGCTTAAAAAAAGGCAAGTGATTAAAATTCTTATGTGACAGCCTCTAATTTTTCCGGTGACCAGCTCTTTAGAAACTCCCTGCATACCCAGCGTGAGACTAAGCGCGCTCAGTTCATGGAAACAATATTGTTTTAGGCAAAATACACAGCGTGGAGTTAATTTGCTCCAAGTGCTGCTACCGGAGGCAGTGGAGTCAAGTGTCGGGGTAGTGGAAGGACGAAACATTTAGTGATTGCTAATGGCTGTGGGGTTCGAAACAATTTGTGCTTTGGGACACATATTGTCTGCAGGGTGACGTGACCCTGTCTTCTTCTGGTCTTGGTCCCCATCCTCCTGATGCTACCTGGTGAGGTGCATTGGGTGTAGATGCCTTTTACACCCTTGGGTGCTGCAGAAGGTGTTTGCACTCCTGAAAGCAGGCTAAAAGCTTTGGAGGAACATCCAGGATTGCCCGGAGGGGCAGCCCAGCCGCCAGTGCCCTGGCTGATCGTTTGTTGCTTTTATTGTAGAGCAAGAAAAGATCTCTTGTGTGCCCGAATCACAGTGGTGGCTCTGATTTCCTTGTGTGTCATCACTCTGGACAGGAGCCTGGAGTCTGGCAAAAATTCCCCTTGAAACTTTATTTCTGCTGAGGTCAGCCTGACCAGCAGCTTTCCACGCATGGGCAGGGACTGTTTCTCACTTCTCGCCCAGACCCATGGTCCTCTCAATGAACATGCCCCATTAGTTGTTGCCAGCTCCATGGAGGCGACTAAAGTTTGCACAGTGACAGTGCAACGCCAGCTTCCCATTCCCAGCCTTCAGGGGCTTTAGTTAAAGGTCAGATGTTCCCCTTCATGTCTGCAGTCCCACTTTTCTTCTCCCTGGCTATCCTTCGCCACCTCGGCTTGACAGTTTGGTCACCGTGTTGTGTTCAGGTGCCGAGCTGAGTCTGTTAGGAAAATCACTGCAGTGTGCTGAAGTTGTGAATATATTTATGTGACTTTTCTGTCTTTGGTCCCTATCTCTTCTGTTTGTACTGGGTTGGGTTCGCTCTGGGCACAGGCCAGGACTTGCTAGTCCAAGTAAGGCTTCTTAATGCCTCTTTTTTTTTTAAAAAAAACCCCCATATGCTACAGTTAATAAAATGCAACATTGAACAGTACTAGGTGATGGAGGTATGTGGTGTGAATAGCATTGCTGTGGGCGATGGGGCGGGAGAACGGGCCCTCCAAAGGTTGCCAAATGTCTTTCAAAAACAGGGAGCGGGTAGCGAAGGTGGTCTTTGTTGAAGTCATAAATGGTGAAAGCATCATAAACCCCTGTATGTTGCTGTATATTCTGTGTGCTTTCCAGTTCGCACATCTGGATCTTGCCATGATAGCAACATTGTCACATACCGGGGTCCTCTTCGTTAGCATGGTGAGGTAGCAGTCCACGTCAGCTAATAAACACAGAAGAAGTGCAATGTTTAAATCGTACTGTGAAAAAGATCTCAGGTAATACAGGACGTGCAAAAGCCTCCTAAGAAGCCTGTAGACTGGGTGATAAAGTGTGTGCAGTGCTTTTTTAGTTGTGTGTGCATTGGGCTGGTGCTTTAAGAGATGCACAATGTGTGCAAAGATATTGCATGTGGTCAGACAAAAATATCTTGATTGGATTCATGTATAACTCTGCTAAATTGGAAATGCAGAATGTTTAAATGTTCTCCTGGCAAGAGCACGAGAGGGCTCTGCAGACCTTAACTGACCCTTGCGACATTGGTGGGAAAACGAGTGTTCTGGTAAGTTGTTGGTTAGACTGGAGTTTCATCTTCCCCAGCGTGAGGATCTCCTAGCAGTGGTGTTGGCAGTCATAGAATCATAGAATCATAGAAAGTTTTGGGTTGGAAGGGACCCCTAGAGGTCATCTAGTCCAACCCCCCTGCAGCGAGCAGGGACACCACTAACTAGATCAGGTTGCTCAGAGCCCTGTCCAACCTG
>Ga0065711_1001608_pt1 | contig 41685 bp, 16 predicted proteins | sample Hoacrofraction12_FD_59098 | JGI IMG/M metagenome (GOLD analysis project Ga0065711, IMG submission 59098) | Hoatzin crop microbial communities from Cojedes, Venezuela - Epithelial fraction 12 v2 (version 2) | ecosystem: Host-associated > Birds > Digestive system > Esophagus > Crop | place...
TATTGTGGTGGATCTTTGCATCAGATCCTTAATTTGACTCCTGTATGAGCTGGACATTTTCTCAGCTAAAATGAAAAGATATTCTGTCTTCTCTGGACACGTGACAGAGCCACAGCTTTGTGGTTGTAATCATTACTGCTATCTTATCCTTTTGTTACCTTATTATTGCTATGTTATGTGCTCTTTTTCTCTGATGGTTTTATTTTTAGTGACTGCCCACAATGTAAGACTTGCACTTAAACAATGCCGAATAGGTCAGTGTCTTCAGAAGAAAACATAGCTGATAGAATGTTTCTTATTTGTGTAATAGGTATTTTTATTAGAAATAAATTGCAGACTGCTCCTCTCCCTCACCGCCTTTAACATGCGAGAATAATAATGGGTGAACACAAGACAAAATATTTTCTTGTCTTCCCTTGCAAGCTGATTTTTCTCAATGGTAAAAAGAGATGACTTGCATATTTCCATGATGAAGTATAAATGAAGGCAGACTGAGTGTGAAGGGAGAGCAACCACAGCAGTGTGCAGGGCTCCATGTGCGCATCAAGGGGGCTGGTGGATTTGCTATGCTAAGTTGAAAAGCGATGCAAATATCCATATACCACTGGGAAAGGTTTCTGCCTGCAGTCCCTTGCGAGTCGAACTCCATCTCTGTTTCTGTGAGTGATTATGTTTACACTTTAAGATGCATTTATTAGAGTATAAAAATGTAAATGCTCACAGATTGGCTGTACAGAACTCATGGTAGGGGGCACAAAAGTCCCTTTGTTGGCTTTGTGTGTTTAACTGGAATAATTGATGAGCCTGACAATTCGATTCTGCATAATCATATTCCCATAAGCAATTCTGCAACTCCTCATTTATCAGATTCTGCAGGACAAGCAGAAATGATATAAAAATAGGCATGAAACAAACCCTGGGTTCCAATGAGGGCTGCCTGCACCTGAAGTTTCAAGAATAAAAAAGATGTTAAGTATGAAAATTAGACTCTTCCATCTTTAAGCTAAAGATATTGTCCTGCACATGTGAAAGACTAGGTAGTAGGTTGTACCCTTCACCTGGTCCACATCACTGGTGGGTGAAAACCATGAAGCCCAACAGGAGTTAGGGGGTGCAAATGGATGATGTGGCCAGTGTCAGCCCCTAGGAAAAGTGTGTCTCTTTGAAGACACAATTGATTTTCTTGCTGACTCTTTTCCAGTTGAGAGAGACCAAACATTGCCCAGACACAGAGCCTAGAGATTGTCCATCCAGATGCAGTTTTCTAGAGTAACCTGAAATAATTACAATTACTGTTAGATTTTTCCAAAAGTGACTTAAACACTTTGGAGGTTAATTGTTAGTTGAAGACAGTGGGACATGTAGTCTAATGGGAATGATTGACAATCATTTATTATATTAGAGTTTAAAAGGAAGTTGCTTAATATTCTATGTGACTGTCTATAAAAACAAGTGCTTCACCACCTATGGTACAAGAGCTGTTTGTACTGCATGGCACAAACCCTGATACTACATATTGCCTTCTAAGGCACAATATTAAAACTGAAGCCCCAAATTTATGAATTGTATATAATTAACATAATTATTTTAGTTATTACCAAAATTATCTATGTTATCTATATCAGTTGTCTCCTGAGGGACTGTGTATTAGGCATGCAAAGTTTATGAAAGCTATTCCATCTGCTGTTTTTTCCATCTCCATCAAGAGGTGGGAAGTCCACATATTTCTACTCAGTGGTGGCGTCTCTGCCTTTTGTTAGCAGTGACTCTCCTGAGCAAAGTGACAGACTCTATTCTCTTTATGGTGTGTCGGATTTGAGGAATAAGTCACCTTTTTCTGGTAGCAGTGTCTGTTTGGGGTGACAACCCTAAGGGACCCTGAGGCAACCTATTGTGACTCACTCCTTTTTGCAAATATTGTGGGGTGTGGCTTTGGATTTGGTGTTTTTTTTTTTGTTTCCAAAACAAGCATAGCATCAGTTTCATGCTTTTAGGACATTAAATCATTTGAAATGGCCTTCGTCTTGCCTTTTCTGTCTTTTTATTATCTTCTATCCTTACTAACCAGGAGCAAAAGTATTTGAACAGCCCAGAGGTTCTTATTGCAGGTTGCTTTTAAAGAGAAACTGTAAGTGGTATTTTTTAATAAAATCATGCTAAATACAGATCAAATTCTGACTCTGCATTCTTTCTATTTAAGATTTCTATTCTTCTGTAATTTTCATTCTCTACCAGAACATTGCCCACACATTATAGAGGGTGTGCTTATCCAAGCTTCTATGCATGTTTTACACTGAAATTTTAGGGCCCAGATTTTACACTCGGGGGATGTTAATGCATACCTAGACTTTACCCAGGGATTAAGTAAGTAGCTGCTTTTCTGAAGAAGCCTGGCCAAGAGGTTAGCGCTCCTTGAGGTCCCATCCCGCTGTGTACTATGGCAGTAACAGACATCACAGGTTTGTATGGACCCCAGTGATTGCATGCTTCTCCCCTGTTGAATGTAAGACATCCTCTGCATAGATCCATATATCGCTGCACAAATTGTTATAGTCTTGGAAGGACCGTGCTCAAACTGATACTTGTGGCTTTGCTGCAGGAATATTTACTGTTGGAATTTGAGGAGAAAGTTAATAAGTCGGTACAGGCCCTAGTGGGAGCTTTGTCACCCTGCTTTCACTCCCCACTCCTGTTTGCTCAGGAACTGCTTTTAAGCTGTGCTGCAGCCTTATCTATAGCTGTTCTCTTATCTCCATTGCTCTGACCCTGATTCACTGACTTGACTTTCTGGCTTGACCTCAGACCTGCCTCATCACTGTGGACTTGCTGGATGATGACTGGATGCTTGGATGACCTTGTTTACCATCCCTTGCTCAGGCACTGTCTGGCTGTTCCTCAGTCCCTACTCCCTCCAGTCATGGAGCAGCACCTGCCCTTGTTGCTCCTTGATTAGGAAGAAAGACTGTCCATGTGTACCCAGAGGGGACACCTGGGTTCTCAACATTCAGACATCATTTAATGGCCTTTGTTGCTCATCATAGTCTCTATTAATCATCTCCAGTGCCTGTCAGTGACCTGTAGGATCTGGATTTCCCATCCATTTAACTGAGAGTTTGCTGCAGCATGTCATATATGGGGATGTACATCACTTGCACAGTAGCAAAATGCCTGCAAAGCAAACTCTCTGAAAGCTATGTGGATGCTAGTAATGAGTAGCATGAAAGGACAGATAATTCATAAGATGGCTTCATCTGCCTTCTCCATGACAAATCCAACAGCAGATTTGTAACTCCAAACTGGTTCCCTGGAGTTTATGGGAGCCAGGCTTCATGAAGGCACTGCTTCTGGCCTGGAGGATGAAACTGCAAGTGTGCGGTGGAAGAACTCTATAGCGCAGATACCAGTTCCTCACCAGGACCTCTAATGCAGCCTTTTTTCTCTTGAATTTCACGCTTCTTGTTAAACATCCCAGCTGCAGTGAGCAGTATTGAAACTGAAAGAGCCTTATTCTTGCTGCAGGTTTAAATCCTAGGGAGAGGTGTATGATGGAAATTTCCACTCTTTGAGATTTTTCTGTTCATTTCCGGTAGGGCATGGGTGACCCTGAGGTCATCTTTGGTGGTCCATGCTTTGCCAACCCAGCCAGTAGCAAGGGGCAGCACAGCTGTGCAGCAAGGGGGAAGAACCTAAGCAGAAATGCAGTGCATGGTCCCTTAACATGAACCTTGTTAGTGGGGTCTGACATGTGCAGGGAGCACGCGTATGAAGTGAAGATGCTACAGGGCAAGTAGTGTTATGGTATGTAAGGTGACAAGGTAGTTGTGTTGCCATACACTCCTGCCAACGTGCAGCATGGCCATGACCTCCCTGATTGAAATAATACTGAGGCTTCAACAATACAAAGGAATACCTGTCCACGTTATTTGGCCCGTAGGTGTGTGAAAAACACTCTAATACAACTATTAAAGAACATACCCAGATTTAGTCTGAGCAAGATGACTTCTTTGCCTGGGAAAATTCTCATTGTTCTGAGTTTTACTATTGTCTCTACAACTATTCCAGATTCACTTAATCATCCATAATCTCATGACCAAACCCTTTTCTCCCTTTTCTCAACCCAAAATTTTAAATTCTTGGGTTTGGGTTTGGTTCAGGCCACTTGCAAGATCTCTAGTTTCATTTTCTCACTATATAATCTAATTAAGAGAGCATCAAGACATTTTTTATCTACCAAAACACTGTTCCCTTCAGATGTCATACTGAAGTTTTATCATTAATCTGTCAAGTCTGAGTTAAGTAAAAACAGTTGAATATTAGTTCTCATGTGTCAGAATCAGTATTATTTGCATTAAGAAGACAGCATCTGTATTTTCTTCCCTGCCTCTGTGGCAGGTGCCCTTGCAGGTCAAACGAAACTCTATTTGAACTTTCTCCAGTTTTCTCCATCACTGCCTAAGTCCTAAAAATGTGTAGCTTATAACGGTTTTGTCTTTCTGCTTTCTCATTTATATGTTTTTGGCTTACCTTCAGTCCTGGTCTATGGTCACGTAGGATTTGCAAGAGATGCTTTATTGTGTCTCATCCCAAAGTCATGCATAAGAACAGAACCCCTCGCCACCCCACCCATTCTCCAAGGAAGTCTACCATTAATGCTCTGCCTGCAATTAGATGGACTAGGACAAAAAAGAAGAAAAGTATCGCGTAGAGGTACCTGTCACAGACGTCTTTAAAATCTACTATATTTGGAGGAAGGGGGTTGGCTTCATTAGCAAAGAAAATAAAAAGCTATCAGCATTAAGTTTAGTTCTTGGGATGCTGTGGCTCTTATCACATCACATAACAGAGGTCACATTCTCAAACCATCTTTATTCTTCCTAGACTAGGTAGATATAATGAACTTTTCTCTGCGGTGAGTTGTCAGAACCTGTTACTCTTTCCCTAGCAGGACCAGTATATGCTAAAAGGGAACATTTCTAGGAAAACACTACAGCATTTTATGCTTTGGAAGAACTACTATGTACTGTCTTTATTGTGATGCCTGCAAGTTAGAGGACAATGGCTTAGAGAATGGGGACTAGGAAATTGTTGTGGAAAGAGCTGGCACTAAAAAAGTCACAATCAGTGAAGTGGGGTGTCGCGATATGGCCCCGGCCAGCAACAAAAGACCACGCGGTCACTGTATCACTGAGGAGAATGGAAAGAAAAAGGCAAAACCTGTGGGTTGGGATAAGGGCAGTTTAACAGAACAGCAAAGCAAGCAAACCGTAACAAACAATAATACTGATAAGAAGAATATACAAAACAAACAGCAGAATACACAGAGCAGCTCTCACCACCTGATGCCCCGTACGCTCCTGAGCTGCGATTCACTTTGCCCTGGCCAGCTCCTCCACGCCGAACCGAGCATGATGGCACGTGGTATCGAACACCCCATTTGTTTTGCTACTTTGGGTCAGCTGGCCCAGCTGCATGCCCCCCTGGCTTCTTTTAAAAACTAACCCTATCCTGGCTGAACCAAGGACATGGGGAACTAACAGCATACACTAGAGTCTGTAGCTGATCATGAATTGAGAACTGATGACAGACCTCAGTTCATCACATATTGTTAAGTTCTGTGATTACACTGAAACAGCTGAGCCATACCAGCATCCAGCTAGATCAGAAAATATTATTTCTTGTTTTCCTTGAAAGTATGCTAAATTAAATTCAAAATATTAAAACATTTTTTTAAAGATTAGCAGAGACTTTAGAAAACCCTCCTAATGGTTCTAGTTAGTTAACTATGAGGGCATATTGAATCTAAGTGCTATCTCAGGTAGACAAGAAATATAGCCAGCAGAACACAATTTGTTCAGTTTCCATGGAAATTTACTCAAAGGAAAAAGGAAGGTAAACATTTATTCCATATACAAGGCAGTAAAATATTCTTAAAAACATCACAACGTCAACTAGTCTCCTATAAAAAAAAAATCAATAAAATACAATAGTAATTTTCAAATTTTGTACCTATGAAGATAAGCAGTGTAAATTTCTAGAGGCAAAGCAAGCAAGGGAAGAGTTGAAAACTATACCTGCTACTAGGTTTGCTTAGTAACAAGCACAGTCCGCTGACTGAACCAAAGCTGTCTTTGCCAGAGTAAATCCTATTTTTAGAATGATCACTGCATTTGCAAGCTCATGTATGACTTCACTGGTTAAACGGAAACATTATCTAGTCTGACAAAAGCCAAAAACAGATGACAACTTTTATGACTATATCTACAAATATGGATGATGCTTTTATGACTTTTTTAATTCTTCTTCATTTTATACTGGAGATATTTGATGTTTAAAAAACGCAGGAGACCCTAATTCAAGAGTGGAAACCACTGATCTTTAGTAAAGAACAAAACTGCTGTTTGCAAAATATAAAAGAGGGGTTGTAAAATATTTTCTTGTAATCAGTGACGTGTTTGCCGCTCATATACTTAATATCAATATTCATTTATTGATTTTTTTTTACTTGGTGTGTATTCATGCTTTCATATTATTTATGATGCTATTTTTGTCACCTGCCTGGAGTCTGATACACCATAAGGGAGTTAGGATGAAGTCCTTTACAAACAATGTCTGCATCACCTTAGTTATTGGTCAGCAGCATTTCAGAGATGCAAATATCTTCTTAGCAAATTAAAGAGTGTTAATCCAAATGCAAATGCTGAATTCTATAAACATAAGCTGTAGGAGGTGATTAATAAAACTCACTCTCATTTCAGTGAATCACAGTCATTCTGAAGTCACCTCTGTTGCCTGCTGGCTATATATTGTTTTGCACATTTAATAGAAGTCTGTCAGTAGTTTTTGTGGCATTGGCACATTTTAAATGTAAATTCATCTTACATACCTTGTTGAATGGAGGTGTTATCATGAAATTTGTGAGAAATGGTCCTTCTCTCATGACATAGCTTGCAAAGCAAGCAGGTAATTCCTGGTGATCTTGAGTCTATGGTACCAGCAACATCAGTGTAAGCCTTCCCTCATTCCTTCTTTGCATTACTTATGTGAAACAATAATTTATGCCCTATTTTCATTTCAACCTACTGATTAGCATCAGGGGTCACATGTGATAAACATCATAATTTCAGCCATAAGTGTTAACACTTACTACTTTGCTAGCTAGAGGTTTATTTGCCTCTGACTTACTGTGATATAAAATGTGGGTCACTTATATGGAGCCATAGTAAATAACTAGGTCCATAATCTTCCTGCAGAGATTTTGCCATTTAAGTTAGCTACACTGGAAGTATATGAGGTGCTGAGATTTATGTAGCAACTATCTTTTCCTGTTAGGGTCTGATCCAGCTTCCACTGAAGTTAATGCACATTTTGACATGCCAATAGCAGTTGGCTTAGGCCTTTGGGGGTGAACTTATTAAAAATAATAGTAATAATTAAAAATTAAGCATCACCTTGCTTTTGGATTAAAGTAGTATCATATTAAGGAGATAATTAGACTTGCTGAAACATTCTGGGTATGGCAGTCAAATGTGAGAACCATTTTAGAAGAAGAATTCTATGTAAGAGAAGCACAAGATAAGATTATTGTTAGTCAAGGAAAAACAGTGCTAGGTCAAAAGGCCAAGTTAAGAGTTTTGCTCAATTAAATTTTTGTTACCTTTTGGAAGGCATTGGGATTTGTGCTGAAACAGAACTATGCTACCTGAAAAACCACTTTTATACACTTCTATAGTCACACTCTGTGACTGGACGTTTTCTTTTAGTCATGCATCATTGTCACCATATTAAGTAGATATAAACAACAAATACAACATGTTATAATGCGTATTGCATAGTAGATTTGGTGAAAGCATGCAACAGTCCTTGCACAGTGACAGAAAAACATTGTATTTCATATCTTCCTCAATGCCGCATTAAACTGCTGTGGAATCGCATGGCATTTGGCAAGCAAGAAGTAAAATCCCTGCAATGTCGAGGATGTCTTAGTTACTATGTTCCCATTTTAGATCATCCAGAATGTGTGGCATATTTTTTCCCGAAATGTTTCCTCTGAAGAACTAAAATCCTGTTTTAGTTGCCTGATGCAACTCCCCCCAACCCAATCCAAAAACAAATTAACTTCTCAGATGAAGATAATGAGAACAGATCAATAACACCATTGTAAAATAGTACTAGCTTTAGGAGACAGCTGCAAGAGTAAATAGGTCCATTTGTTTTGAAATCTTTCCTGAACATCATGACTCATCTTCCAGATCTATTCTGGGCTCTGTCGTATGTGTGTGTGGCTGAGGTCACACAAGCAAGTAATCCAAGCAGCTGAAGCAGTGCGAGTTGTCAAAAGGAATAGTTTATTATGTGGATTTGCTGTATAGAAATGTCTTTTCATGCTCTGCCTATTCATAAAAGGATATGAGCAATAATCTGCCTTGGTTGCAATGACTTAAATCTTATTCAGAATCGGAGAGCGCTTCAAATTCCTTCTCTAGATAATGTCAAATCTAACTCTTAACTTCCAGGGAAATCAACTAAAAATAGTTAAGACTGCTTTTTATTTTATCTGGAAAGCAGGTTTAGAAGGGGTCAGAGGAACAATGTATATTTAGAAAAGAAATCTATTTCTAGGTTTAGATAGTGACCTTTTTAGTCTTCTGGGGGGCATTACTAAAGAAAAGGTACTGGCTTATTTCTACCCATTCATCCTCTAATTAGGGAAATTCATTATGTGTGCACTTGGTGCTAAGCCTGATCATTGGTGCAATTTTAGCTTGAGTGTCAACTATGAGGGCTACAAAGTGTACAAAACACTAATGCTCGCTCGCTGGGACATCTGCATGGAGGTGTCGAGCTGGGGCTTGTTCAGGGCACATGATCAGTCATCTCTGGCTGGTGGTGAGTGCTGCTCAATTGGGTGAGCAAAACTCTCTGGTGGGAGCCTTGCCCACTTGAAGGGAAGCAGATGTGTCAGGAAAGGAGATGGCCATGATATATCCACAAAGAAAATGGTATGCTTTCTCCAGTTTTTAAGCTCTTCATTTAGTCCTTTTGAGAGCTGAGAATAGCGGTGTACTTTAATACAAGCATCTGAATGAAATGATGATAGCTCTCAGGGTCAGACAGTGAGAAGAATAAGAATCCACTAATTTCAATAGAGTACTGTCGGTGTGCCCTGATCACCTCAGAGCAATTCTTGCTTTTAGATTTGACAGTTTTGGAATTCCAGGAAGTGTATTGTGTTGAAAATGAATGCAAAGAAAATAAAACTTGTGGATCTGCACTATTCAATAAAAATTCTAGGGCAGTTTGTCTGAGTCAGACCCTGAATTTCAAAGATAATTTGGTTGGCAGTTTGGTTTGGGGTTTTTATTGCTGCTGATTCCTTGTTTAGTTTTTGAGATTTTTATTTTATTTTTTTCCCCAAAGCTCCTAAGCCCTTCATGGTATGGAAAACTACTAAACTTTCCAACCATATTAGGATGAAGATGGGTGTTTCTTGAAACCCTGATATTTTGGGATTCATACAGAAGGTTTTGTTGGACTCTGACCAAAATCTCATCTCTAGGTTTAATTCTTTTCTCCAGTGTCCTGGGAATAACGTACAATGGGAAGCAAGTCACCTTCTGGCGCGGAATGGCAAGCCAATTACTCCATCTGCTCTCTGACATGTTAGGTTCTCTCACTGTTGTTTCCAGGTCTTGCTCTAATAGATGTCCTGCTCCTATCACATCAAAGTTTTGAAAAAACTGAAATGATTGACAATCAACAGCAAAATAACCGCTATAAGCTTATTAAGAATCTTGATCACAAGGGCATCTGGACACCTTGGAGCCAGCAGCTACTAAGACAAAAAACGTGTTTTTTTCAAGCATTCGGTTACTGCACATCACCATGCTTTATGGTGGACAGGTTTAAAATATTTCAAGACCTTTTCAGGATAACTGCGATCGCAAGTGAAGAAACAGTACTTATATTTTTCAAATCAACTACCCGGAGAACAGGTCCTTCTAGTTCATTGAAGGAAAACTGAGATTTGCAAAAGGTTTATGCTGCACAAAAGTTCCCATCTCTGCTACATGCAAGTGAATATGTCAACACTGTGTCTTTCAGATTCTAAATATTTGTCTCATTCACTACTGTTGTAAAAGACTAGTCTAGTCTCTAGAATAGTCCTGGCAAGAAATGTATCAAGAACTCTGAACAGACACCAAAATGTCGCAAATACTAATTAGAACACCGTATGCTGCTCTCAAACTAGAAGCGTTAAACCATACCTGTGTTCATTCATCTGGAGCCAAGTGAGCTTAGCAGCATACCCAGCAGCATTCTAGCAAGTGAAATGTGCAAAATATCCAAATGGTTATTAGTTTTTCTTGATTTTGTGGTAGTAGTACCAGGATTATATGCTAAAGGAACAAGGACATTTCTTTAACATCAAGACAGCTGGGTAACTCCTTTCATCCACAGAAACTCATTGGCTAGTTTCTCACAGATATCAAGGTAGCACGCATAGACTCTAGCAGGAAGTGGTAACTGCCTTACAGTTGCTATGATTGTCCAAGATGTAGTCTTCACAGCAAAATGACTGTCTAGTATCAGTATGTCCTGCTTTGAAATAAATAAATGGGCAGAGAGAATACACTTTTTCCAAGGTACAAAAATAACTGTGCCTAAATTTCATGTTTACCAGGCCTGAGATGTACAGACCACCCTGAAGAATCATCTTTGCTGTCTGTGTCACAGATATAAAGAGCTCTAATAAGGTAAACCAGTAGGAACTTCTGCTTTGGCATTTAGAGAGTTTTTGAATCCAGATCATAGTGCTTGTCTACCTCATGGCAAAGCTCTGGAATTTTAATTAATGCAAATCACAGACAAGTTGCAACAGAAGACAGGGTGTAATAGAAGCATAAACTGTTGTTATTTGTTATTGCACTCTACCACAGAAATTTAGGAGCTGCGGTACAAAGGAATCTGATGAATGCTATGAGAACACTAAAAAGCAGAGATTTTTGCAGAAGTATTGGCTGTCAGTTAATAAGCTTATTTTTCTCTCAAGGGAAAATAGATTTTCCTTCTGTAAAGATTTTTTTTTTTTATTATTTTTTCCTCAGTGTGCAGTACTATAAATTGCATGCAAGGGCCTTGGTTGGAATTTACAAATGACTGTAGCTTTTTATTGTGTTTTATGCACTTATAAAACTAGAATGGCTACTATAACTGAAGTAATATATTAGTCATTTTCTACACAATTTAATATAGGGAAATCTAATGTCTGATGAGAACTTCTTATATGATTGAGCATTAATATTCTTTCCTGTTCTTTTCTGGTTTAGTACATCCTTTCTCACACAAAGTTCGTTGACATTCTCCCAGTCATGCTCAAAGTTACTCATTACGTGACAATTACTTCCTGCCTTTAACTCACTTTTGGGGAATTTCTAGTCTCAGACCATTACAGTGTTTGGAGAGCCCTTCAACAGTTTTAAAGTTTTGCAAAAATCAAAATAATTGCTTCTTTGGAACTACCCAAAACTTCTGGGTACCAGTGAGACACCCTGTGCCTCCTACCATCACCCCCCTTGAGCAGCTGCGGTGATAACCTCTGAGAGCCAGCTGTAGCTTTCTTCCATGCTGCTACCCAAGGCTGATGGCTAGTGAAGTTTCTAAGTTTACCACAGGCCTTGAAGGGTTTCTCTACACCACTCTTGTCCTTTTGATGTGTGACTTTTATCCCAATACACTTAAAGCTATTTCTTGAAATGGATTTGTGCTAAAAATAAGGACCATTGAACCCAAATGTGCCTGAACTCTATAGGTTTGATTTGCAGGGAACATGCCTTTCTGCACTGCCAGCTTTGTGATTTTAAGCTGAAGTCTCCTGACATTTGCTGTTTAAGTTAATGACTTGTCCCTTGAAGACCGGTGATTGTAAGACTGTCTGCTTTCATTTAGGTGAAATCTCTAGGCCTGTAACTGCGTGGGAAAGTTTGAAAACTTACTATGAGTTCGCTTTACATTTTCAGAAACAAAGACTGAAGCCTTCCAATTAAAAAACAATTTAAGCTTTTTCTTGTTTTTTTGTAAATAGAATTGCTTTTTGTCTTGTGGAGATTAGGGGCCTATTAAGGTTATGGAGTTCTTATTATCATTTTGGATTGCAGCACCTTTTCTAAACTCAAATCTTTTGCACTTGGCGAAAGAGCACTTTGCTCCTATTGTCATTTTTGTCATTGTCAAGAAGTTCTTTACTCTTGAAAATTGCTTTGAAGATCTTTTAGATTACTAACTCTTATTAAGTCAGGCTGTTAATGATCAGAGTTAGGGTAACATATTGATTAGTCAGCTGATCCAGGGATCCATATGCATAAATCAATGACATTGTAACTTTCAGATATGAAATTGGATTGGGTTTGTCAGATGAACTCTTTGCTCTTGAACAGAGACATTCTATATATAATAATGTAAATGGTTTTAAGCCTAAAGAAACTAGGGTACAGATATCTGACAGGAAAAAACACAGAAAGGTGTTAGAAGGAAAGGAAAACTGAGAAAATCTGAGCAGTTTTCTTCAAGCACTGTCAATTTTAGTGGGCTGATTAGCACTGAGAAGCCAGAAGTCCTGGTGCTGGCACCCTACCCCAAAGCAAAGAGAGGCTGCCATGTTGTAATAAAATCATTTTCTGCTCCAAGGAAAACTGATTTTTTTTAGCTGAAGGTGGTGTACTACTTCACAGAAATAAAGCAGTGAGATGTGCAGGATGCTACACTAAATATGCAACCTCCAGCTATACTAACTTTTGACAGATTGTTTGTAATCATTTTCTACACCTTCTCTCTCCCTAATCACTAAATTTCAAATGCCACAAGTAGCTGGCAGCTGCCTCCTGGGTGGGAAAAGGGACAGAAAGGCCCCTGGCCTGTTTTAAAGAAGTCAAAAGGGAGGAGTCCAAGCTTGGAGGGGTCCTCCTCTGCCACAGTTATAAACCAGGATGAAGTCAGTGTTGCAGAATGCTGGTGCGTTTGACTCTGTAGGCTAACGCTTGGGGCACTTAACTGGTAGAGAAAAGATCTTAAGATGTGTGCTCCATGGGGATATATGAATGTGTGACAGTCACTGAATTAAAAAAAAATTAATAATAGTTTGGTTTTAAGAACACCAAAACAGATGTAAGTAGATTTTCCCCTCTCAGATATGAGTTTCTCACTCACTAGGTTATAAGGCTGGGATATTTCTTCTCTGATGTCCTTCTAGCCTTCTAACCATTGCATTTTTAGAATATACCTCAGATTTTCTTGAGTCAGAACCTTGCATTAGAGTTGGTGATATTCCTTCTGTTTAAAACCAAAGCTGAGGCTTTAGCTCCTCCACTGTCTTGTCTCAGTTCCAGCCAGCATGGCATGGCAAAGCTTACCTTGTATTGGCAACAAGTCCACATTGCTAAAGGGTAGCAAGGGGACTATTCTGTTTCAACCACTGTCATTCTAAGCTTCCCCTGAATTTCTGTGCCTTCCTGCAGGCACCTGGAACATCAGGGTTTCTCAGCCTCACCAGTAGCTGTCTGCGACTTCACAAGACCAAGAGGGTGTTCAAACAGTATATTCAGCAAGTACAAACAGCCTCATTTGAGTATTCAATTACTGCTAGCCGGTAGCTGAACATTAGCCACGCCATGGCAGTGCAGAAAAGACAATGAGACTTAATGCTTCATGGCTCGCTCTTTCATCTTGCCAGACTGGTTTGTTTTGGGGTTTTTTTTGAAAATCGTTAAGGAAGTATATGATGCAACACAATGTAATCTAAACATTTCTTCCTCATAAAGTTTGAATCTTCGTTGACTGCCTGATCACCACTCTTCTGAACCCAGTTAATAGCCTGTTTGTTGAAACAGCAGAAGTACATGCAAAGTAATTTTGTAGTATAACTGTAACAGCATTTTTCATATACTAGCAAATCACTTAGAAATGGATTTTCCACGTGCCTCCTGTCTTGAAGTGCAGAGGATCTAGCATTTGGATAGGATGTGTTAGTAGGCCTTGCAGGTCAGGCCTATGTTCTTATTCCATTAAAAATCAAAATCTATTGGAGGTTTTTCACCTTTCCGTTTCATACTTATTCTTACCTTTGTATTTTGTAACTTTTCTCCTCTTCTTTACTGTGTGTTTTCCACCTTCTCCTATTCACCTTCCTCTTTTTGCACCTCCTTTTCCTGTGCAGTTCAAGATTTGATTATCTAGTAAGACTTGTCCTCAAAGTGGAATTAAGCTGGGAATGAAGAAAAATATTTTTCTCACTGCTCAGAAATAGAAACTGACCAGGAAACATACATGCCACCTGTGACAGCAAATAGGTAAAATGGTAATAGATATAACTCTGGAGATAGGACACTCCAGAGTGTCCTCATAGGGGTGTTAAAAGACCATATCTAAGAAAATCCCTCACTCCACAGCTAGGAAGATGATATTGAAACATTAACATTCATGAAGCTTTGACCGTGGGAAAAGAAACATTTTCTGAATGACAAAGTAAATTGAAAGATTCTATTGGTGGAAATGTAAAGAGGGGGAGAAGAGGGAGAATGATGTCACACTTCATGAATAAAATTCAGATGTCCCTCAGGAGAGAAAGTCACATCTGTTGCTCTGCCACCTCTGCCAGGTCAGTCAGCGCTCACGGGCAGAGCCGCTGGCCTCACTTGGGGCATCTCACCAGCACCCCATTTTCATCCTCTTTCCCTTGGTCACCTTTTCCTTGCTCCATCTGGGTGATGGTCAGTGCAGTGTTATGAGGGAGGAAAAGAAAGAAGGAGCTGATGATACAAAAGGAACTGAGATACGATGGGATAAGGGGGATAGGAATATCAGCATTCCTTATTATTAATGAACAATGAGCAACAGGCTGGTTTAAGACAAACATTTTTTCTCTCTCAGGTCCCTAAAGTCACTTTTATGGCTGGAAACTGACTGATATGTGTGAATCTACATCTACCTTTAAAATATGCTGCTAATCCTGCAACACATATACAACGAAGTCTTATTTTACCATTTGAATAAAAAAGAGGGTGGCTTTGGTAAACAGAGAAAGTGTCCCAGTTTCTGTGTCTCAACTGATCCTCATGCTCAACTGTGTCTCAAGTGATCCCTGTGCTATAACCAGAAAGGAGTATTTTTATTTTATTATAAATATGTGTGGCTTATTTACCCCTCTATTTTCAAAAGATATCTTAGTGTGCTCTGTATGAATGGATGTGAAGGCTACAGGAAAAGGTAGTGTTTTCCCAACAGACATTGTAAATACAAAATTCAGCAGCAAGCAGCCACCAGTCTTCATATTTGCAAAAAATATTGGTGCTGAAAGGTGCTATTTTCTTTCACAAAGGTAGAAGTGTGTTATTTAAAGACATGATGATGAATCTGTGTAAAACTTCATTGTGAGCTAATTTTTAAAACTCCTGGAGGAACAGAGCAGCAAAGGTGGCTAAAATACAAAGTGTTCACAAGGACTGGAAAATAGAACAGCCTGCAGAAGACCCTGCAACAATGGCAGCATTGCCTTTGTAACCTGGGAGAGACACTGCCACTGGGGAGATCATTATGCAGGGACTGGCATCTGAAAGCTTTGCATCACCTTATAAAAAAGCAGCAAAACAAAGCTATGGTATGGACAAACCTCTAAGACCTCAGCACAGCCTGCATCACCTCAGAAATATGTAATCCCTGCTTTCCTAACCCCCTAAGAGATCAATTACGGAAATCTTTTGAATAATAAAACACAGGTGAGATTTTGGTCTCAGCTGCTACCTTATCTTGCATTTAAATTGAGTCCTGAGAAAGTCTAGCTTGTGGCAGAGGCAATGGCATGGGAAAGTTAGGGGAAATTTATAGCCTATAATTTACAGTGCTCTGGCTTGCCGTGAATAAAGTAGGTATCTTGCACAGAAATGCTTCAAAAGTCTTCTGGTTACAGTGAATGGTATTGAGCATGTAGTTTGAATCCCCCTGTTTTTAGATAATCTAACTATGCTGCTGCACAAAATATAACTCCGGAGGACAGTTGGCGTAGGGGGTCCTAGCCTGGCAAGAGCTTTTGGGTGTCTTCCCACTGCCCACCGAGGCAGTGGCTGGTCCTTCCCAGTACCCACAACCCACCGCTGCCCAGGGCCCCCTGGGATGGGTTCGTCTGGCACCACACCATAGAGCCCAGAGCTCCCCTTGGAAAGGAACACTTCCACATGAATTGGCACTCCGGGACAGGTTTTTAATTAGTAGCATTTCTTTGCAACTGATGTTGTCTGATGCTCTGAATGATCTGTAAAAGCTCTCCTTAAGGCAGAGGCCATCGCGCAGGAATGAGGGGCCAGTGCCAAGTCCTGTGCCATTTACACAGGAACCCTATCACAGAATTCTGATAGCCCAGGGTGATATCAGCAAGTGATGCATTTGCTTATTTTTGACATCTCGGAAATGACAGAAGTAGTCCTTTTTCTGCAGCACTTCCAGGTTCCTTCTACCTCCAGAGTTTTTTTTCTCATGAGTTAGTGCTGGAGCACACTGGTTGTTCACTGAACAGTAAGATAGTGCCTGAGGAATGGGGCAGCAGCTTCTGCATCGCTTCACATGTGGAGCTTTTCCTTTAGTCTGCTATGCTAAGATATTAACATAGCATGCGGTCTATCTGACTATAAACTAATGTTTGCAAGCAATGTGTATAGGAACAGCTTTTATGCAATGAAGCAGGTTTGGAGCAGGAAAGCTGCAATATGAATGTATAGCTTGCTTTCCAGAACAGTTATTAAGAAAACATAATCAACTGAAGTGGGTTGTTTTACCCTAATAAAATTATTTACCTCTTTATTGTAGTTAAATCCCTTTGCAGTGTGGCCAGGTTTGCACTTGGCTGCTGGAAGAAAAACGTGTACCATTGCATACTTTCATCTTCTTTTTTCTTTTAAAAAGAGGGTTTATGTTTACATTGAAAAAAGAAGGCTAACACTGTACATCACAAGCCCTGCAGCCATACTGCAGCTGGGCTGAGAGGCCAGGGTGATGGCAAAGCAAGGGTTACCTGCCCAGGTTCCGTGGGGGCCCGGGTCCCTGCTCAAACCCAGGCATCTGGGAGTCTCACATTAATCTTTAGAGCCAGGGAATGGGATTAAATTTATTTCTGTAACTCTGAAATTGAAAACAGAAGCTACTGAAGTTAATCAGCATAAATTTTGTAAAAGTTCACAGAAATTTTCCCGGTAAAGTATTGATGTATGTGGAGGTGTTGCGTTAACAAGCAAAGAATTGACGATTTAGACCCCATTGATTGGTAATGCTTAACCAAAAAACTGTTTGGAGAGTGAGATAATTAAAGCAAGTCAGATCATACAGAATACAGTATCAGTATGTGAAAGGTTAACAGCAAGTAGTGAGACTGTTTCAGAAACATCTCGGCCAGAACTGACAGTTTTATAGCCTCATAGAAAATATACCTTTTCGTTGCTCAGCAGCACTTCTGAGCCTTTGTATATCAATTGGGCCAGAAGGAAAACGTGAACATGATTGTTTTTTCCAAACAAAAAAAGCCTATTCCAACAAACGTTGTGACTGAAATTAAGGGATTAAAATAACATGTCAAAATCAGTACGTGCTTAGTATCATCAGTGTGACATTCCCTTGTTTTCCTTTGAGTCTATACACCTGCAAACATTTTCAGGATGCGAGAGTCCTTGTGAAGTTCCATGGTTTTGGAGCCTATAGATAAATTCAGTAGCATAAAAATACATGTGATTAATGACCAGTACTTGAAATAATACTTCAGCAGTATTGGTAAAGGTCAATTTCTTATGTTCCCCTACTTCATCTTGTTTTCTATGGGAAATGTTGGCACATGTTGTTGAAGTCCCAGCATGGTATATATGGGTCCATTTATGTCATTGCACATATCTTCCAAACTTCTCACCTACCAAATGATTTTTCTGGAGGTAACTGTGGTTTATGAGGAAGCTATGCCAATTCCAGCCAACAGATCTTAAGTTCAACAGAGTGCAAGGCACTTTCTTTTGCATTACAGCTAAAATCTCGTAACTACCTCTGTCCAAAAGAAATATGAGCTTTTAACAGCTTTGAGGTGAAACTCATAGTAATAACTATTTTATGTAGCATTTTTCATTTCAGGATTGCACAAAGAACTTTGATTCATGGAATTGCTTTTAAGCAAAGAGAAATCACTATGATTTTGGTCTCCTGCAAAGCACAGACCTGTAGTGGTTCTACAGTGCTGTGTAACTTGTGGCCACTGTAGTAACCCTGGGAGACCCCCATCAGGCAGGTTATATGAGGCTTATTTTGCAGGTAGGGAAATTATGATATTCACTTAACTGGCTGGCTCTCAGAACACACTGCAAGAAACACTATGTTCAAAATAAATTTAGATTAATGTAGGAATTAATTATTTTACCAGCCTCAAATTGCCTAGCTGTTTTCAGACATGCATTTGATGGGGGAAAAAAACAAGCTTCTGACCACATACCCTTCTTGATGTCTCAAGAACTTATATGAAAAGAATTATTTGTCTTTAACTGAAACTGCAGGAGCAGTGATAGACACTTGCTGTTGATCATTTAAGGGTTTCACTATAGTATTTGTGGCATCAAGGAGGAGAAAGTTTGGTTTCTCTTCTTCACATGCCATTAACAAGCTGGTGGTGATGAAAACAAGTCATAAAGAGTGCATTGGGAAAGTTTATTACATTTCATTGCCATCATAAAATAATGAAATAGTTATATGAGAGGCAGATCAAAGAACTGCAAAAGAAAATGGAGGCTCAAAGTTCTTTACATTCCATGATAATAAAGGGCAACTTGCTTTTGTGTTCATGATGCGCTGATAAGCATGGAGTAATTCAGACAGAATGGCAGGTACAAAGGAGTTGTCCCTTTAAAACAATTTCTAGTAGAGATGATAAAATGATAAGGTTTATTTTCATCTGCAGTGGTGACTTTTTGAGATGCAGTGCAACATATGCTGTTCAACATCAGGATCAATGAAACACATTTAACAGACCCAATTTATGGCTAAACTAAATACAGTTACTGTATCATTCACAAGCTATAGAAAAAATCATATTAACATCAGCTCAAGTTTCATTTTACACTTGGTTTTAGAGGCTATCACTAATAGCTATATAAAATGTGTAATAACCCCAACTCCACAAATTCTTATTGTAAGTCTTCATTTACAAGGTTCCCAATAGTCTTTCTAAAAGGGTTGTATAGATGGATTTTTGGCAAGATTTTTTTTATCTGCCTTTCTTTGTTAAAGTTTATTTTTGCTGTTGCCACTTTATGAAATCAGAGTTCTCAAAATACCTGAACCTAGAGAAAAGATTAGGGTTTCTAGAGAACATCATTCCCTACAAGCAAGTTTCCACTTTTTTGGGAGAACTGGTTTTATTAAGCTGTTGGGTTTTTTTCTTTAAATCAGTGCCAAAATGATCCACTTAATTATGCAACATAATAATTTCTTTCTCTAGGAGTGCAATATAGCCTTATATCTATTTAGTCTTCCGAGGAGGCTCTTACTGTGTTTGTTATGCTTGGAGTCAGGTCCTGGGTATTGACAGGAAGACTCCATCCTGTTAAAGAAGGTCTTTCACTGTAGCACTAAGTAGATGAAAGGAGTGTTCATAGAGAGTCACCTTGTTGTTTATCTGGTTTCTCATCATTCCTGAAGACACAGGCCTTTCCAGCTTTGCTGAAAAAGCCAAGGAAGCAAAATGAGGAAATAAAATTACCTGTTTCTTCACCTTGCACACTTACAGCCACTTGACATCATTCAGCTGTCTTTTATTGTGGCAATATATATTGCTGGATACTCCACCACAGGATTTTGTTAGGATTATTTTCACCTGAGTGGTGGAAATAATTAATAACTCTCTTTTCATATTACTGACACTTCTTTCAAGATGATTCTATGCTATTGTTCAAGCTGAATTACCACATCATTGATTTTTAAGCATAAAGAGATTCCTCATTTCTCACAGATTCAATGATGTTAGGATGCCTGGGAAAACTAGATTATTCTCATTTGTTTTTCAGAGTTTAGGTGTTGAAATTGTGCTTAGGTAGCACTGTATTGATTTTAGCTGCTACGTGACCTATGATTATGGGCTTATGTTTGAATATTTGAATGCAGATGGAAAAGTGGGAATTACTTTCTCTGTATCAATGTTCTTTTTAAGTCTAATGGCTAGGAAACCATGAGAATTTGAGATTAGCTGTGTCAGTGTGATTTCAGGGACAAAACGTCGGCTTCAAAGCATTCAACTTCTTTCTGAACGTGAAATGCAACACAGCAACATGACTTCTAACTACAGAAGTCTTTCATCTAGATTCTGCATTTATCGCTAGTAGTCTCAGAAACCAAACTACGTGCTAAAAACAATGAAGGCTCTAATTTCAGTACTGCAGAAGCACTACACTGGGAGCAATGTACTCTAGATAATATGGTAAATTGTACACTGAGCACCTGAAAGGAAGAAAGTAATTTGAAGTATGCCTTTGTGGTTTACTGGGGTTATAAAATGACATATGTAACAAAGTAGAGCATGGGCAGAGAACAACCTCTACATGCAGTTGAAGAGCTATCATGTATATGTTGCAAAATCCATTAAAAAAACATATTGCTTTATGCAGTGTCTTTGGTAATCTAACTGGAAACAAAATCGACCGTAGATGGCAAAGCTGAAGAAAACATATCAATTTGGCATTTTGCACAAAAACGCAGGAGGATTGTTGTTGTTATGTGGTATGCCAGAGGCCATCAACTGGTCTGCAGCATTCTGCAAGTGCTACAGCTAGGGTTTGTACTCAAAACTTTCATCCAGGCTCTTCAGTATCACACAGGGGTGGGCAGGTACATCGCCCAGATCTGAATCTTGCACTGCCAAATTGTTAATGTTCTCATCCTTGATTTTACTCCTGCTACAGGTAGAATGCTATTTCTGCCTTGTAGAATTATATGATAGTTTTAAAAAATGTACCGATCAGTAATAGGACAAACCCAAAACCTTCCTAAAGTTTCTCTTCCACTTCTGAAATACTGGATTATGAGATCTAACCCAGAGTACCGAAACCTTTGGCTGTAAGGAAGTTCAGTTTGCACATGGGTCATGAGGGCATGGAACAGCCAATATGACTCAGATTTCCTGAATTATGACACCTCTGGCGTTGAACCCGAGGTTTCTTCCTTCTCATCTGAAGGAAGGTTTCTTCCTTCTCATCTGAATAAATACAATGTCCAGCATCCAAAATACAAGACAAACTGTATCTTTCTGTGATAGCTCAGTTGTTCTGACCAAAAAAGTTTTATGCAACTTGAGAAACCTTTCCTAAGGAAAGTTGCACTGCGGTTGGTACATGCAGTCTTTAGTATTAAGTAACATAACTGCAGCTTGTTCTTCTGTTTTATTGTCTTTGCATAGGAAGACTAGAACGCTATGGAGTTGGGTTTTGACAGATTTTTTTTTTTTTTTCTCCTGTATTTATTTTAGGGTTTTGGGGCAGTGGGGTTTTTTTTTAGGTTCAGGTTTTATTTTATTTTATTTTTGGTCTTATGTATAGGCATTCTGTAAAAGGTAAAACCATCTGTAAATCTGTGTTTCTTGCACAGATGGACACTTCAATTGTTGTACAGATGTCCATCACGTTGAAGAAACAAGCTGTTTACTGTAGTCCTCAGACTTCAGCTTTGATCTGTCTTCCAGAGCTCACTGGTAGTCTTTTCAGACTAGTATGGAGAATGAGTCTGCAGGAACTGGTGTTCCTGGGGAATGCAATGTAACTTTCTGTACTCATTTCACGCCTATGTGAGACTGCCAAGAACTAATTTAGGCATGTACAATTGAGACTAGCTCACCATCTTCCTGTGACAAGAAGCCAACTAATTGATCAGAAATTGCAGGAAGCTATATATGTAAGGAATCTTATGTGAGAGCAAAAGGTCAGTAAAGAATGCAGTAGAACTTTTACAGTTCTCCGTGCCAGTTCTAGCCACAACCTACCCCGTAACTGTACCACGACATGCTAACACTATTAAAGGAGTTTCATTGTGTAAAGGTTATCTGATCTATAATAAGATGAAGAAAGATGTGTAAGAAAATGATCAAATAAGATACTAAATATGAAAATCAGGCAGAGATTAGGAAACTTGCTTAAAGTGTGCAAACTTCACACAATTATCAGCTGCAATACTGAGGAACTAGATTTTTTGCTATTTTAGTGTTGCTGTTCTTTGTGTTACTGTAGCATCTAGGAAATCAGTTATGAATCCATCAAGGCAATCAAATACCGTACTAGATATTTTATATTTGTAACAGAAAGATATTCTTGTCCCAGAGGAGCTAGCAACGTAGTAGTTAGACATCTAAGAGACAGCAGATGTATGGGTATAGAGGGAGTAATCCTAGGGAACCATTAGATGCAACCTCTCACTCTTCAAAAATACCAGCCAATGTGCTAGCAAAAAGAGCATACTATGACACCTGATTCCTTTTTCTTAATATCCAACCTGGAAAACCAGAAGAACAAGATGCTGTAAAGTTTTTTTGAAATGTTTCCCCTCCCCTGTCAGAGCTGCTGCTTCTCTTTTGAGTTAGCTGGGAAAGTGCTTTGGATTTCAGCCTTTTCCAAACCACTCTAATTGTGTGCTCAGGTAACAAATATAGATGAGAGAGTTTTGGAAAACATAAATTTAGTTCTTGAATTAGAAGCAAGTGGATGTTCATTCCAGAGTGTCTTTGCTCATCCTAAGATGTAAAAAGCCAGTCAATACTTTTTACAGATTCACATGTCAAGAAATCGTAAGATTATGGAAAAATAGGATTGGAAGAGATCTGAAAAGCTCATCTACCCCATTCTTCTGCTCCAGGGTGGGACCAGCCAGGTTTGTGGCATTTTAAAAGTGGAGACTGCACAGCCTTCTCAACAGTGGGTTCATGCTTACTGGTAGGTTGCTCCCAATAACAAACCCACATATTTTCTCCTGCAAGTCAAGTTCACCCACGTGTTCTGAGTGCTCTGGCCATGCTAATATATTCCAACACATTGTATTACAAAAAAACTGAGCACTTATCTGTAGGAGATGCATCAACTTTTTAATTATGCTCCCTTTTATCACGGCTGAGTATTTTGCTGGTAGGAACACTGATGCAAGTAGAAAGTGAGGAGAGTGACAGTATCCTTTAAATTAACATACTTTTTAAATTGAGGTGCAACTGGAAAATCAATCAGTGAAAAAGAAAATGTAGTACTTAGTGGTTTCTGCTGCTACTGTGATGCTTAGTATAATTGCAGTACTCTAATTGAGTTCTTTTTAAGTAAACAAGCAGAAGTAAATTTTTCCAAAATAATTGTTATTGGCTATAGCCATATCTTCCCTAAAAAGAGTAGCTTCAATATCTACGTATCCAATTAGAGTCATATCAAATCAAACCGGACAGGATCTTTTTTCATGTTTTTTTTGACAACCACTCTACAGAATTTTGTGTAGAGTGAAGGATGAAAAGCTTAATGGAACATACTAGTTTGACAGCTAGTGATTTTTATCAGGCAAAATGGCTTTTATATAATGCCCAAATGTTCTATTTGTGATTCTTTTTCTGAACCCAATATAAATGCATCTGCAAGAATCAATTATTTACATGGTCATTTTGGTGTTGCAAATTAATTTTCTATTAAATTAAATATTTAGAAACATGGCAATTTAAGGTTGATGTACAGTACTATATAAATACTTGACCATTGTAGTGAATACTACAGATGCGATGGTAAAGGGTCAATTTAGCAAATCATTTTAAGGATGACCATAAAATCTTTGATTTCAGTGAAAGTTAAGCTGAATTGCACTCTGAATCTTCTTAACACACTTGTAATTTGGTTAACACTCATTTTGCAGTGAGGAAAATAAAACTGCCATTTAGCCTAACTCAAAGAATTTGTCAAGAGTGAAGGTAAATACTTTGTCTCCTTCATCTTTTTATCCATTACTATGCTACTTCTCTAGAACAAAAGAAAAAGCTGCTGAAGGGGAAAAAACACACTACATCCTAGCTGTCAAACACTAGGTATTCACTCTGTATGTCTGGTAACTCTTGAAATAATGAAACAGACAGTGCTGTTCTCTTTCCAATACTGTAACACAGAATAGGGAAACAAAGGCTATCCCAGGCTTTAGGCTGATGGAGAAACAGGAGAGACAACTTCAGTGCAATCCTCTGCTCCAGGCTTCCTATTTGGCCTCAGGTAAATCAGTTTTTCAGTTGTAAAATAAGGATAAATCTAACTCCCCATTCCTTGAAGTGTTGTGAAAAGATATATTATGTATCAGGTGCTCAAGAATGAGGATACTAGTGATCTGAAAGGTTTCAAAAAGATGGTCAGTATGATGCCTTCTAGAAACTTAATATTGGGTGATAATTTAACCTGTCTGAAAACATTCTTAAAACTCTTTATCGGTTAGATGTTTAAGGGAAGGAATATGTTAAAACTTGAAAGAATAGCGGTTGGAATTTTGTTGTAGCTTAAGCCACCAAAGAACAGTAAACGACTTCATGTCACCAATATAATATTATCAGAGTGGCCCAACCACTGATCCTGATCAAGCTTTTTAACAGAATAAAGACTTAAATTACCCAATTTTGAAAGAACACGATCTTTTAAATTTGTCTCAAATTGGTAATTCAAAACCAGCTAGTTCAAGTCATTAATCAGTCCTGAGAATCTCAGTCTTCAGTTTAGAAGGGATCACTGTATTTTGATGAATCCATTGCATTCAAAGAGCTCTTTGTTTACTCTCCTTCAGAAGTGTGGGGCATAATAGTTAATGTGGGCAATTTCTACAGCATAAGTAAGTCATGGGGATAGGTTTCGGCTTAGACACTAATCCTGGTACAGTTAAAGATCTGAAAAATGAGTACAGAACAGAAGGGCTGGCTCAAAGTTAACCTTGTGCAGTTCAATCAATACTGTAATACAGACCCTCGAGCTGAGACAGCATCACCCTTCCTGATCACCCCTACTTACTGCATGCTGCAGTGTGTTGCCTAAATACTTCCTTTACCACTATAGGAAAGGACTTAAAAATAGAAATGAGGTGCAGTGGTTACTTTGGGGCTGGCTTTCGGAAAGGGAAGAGACAGACACTGGAGAAAAATCTTGTCCTTTCCTTCTAAATGTACTGGGTGAGACAGAGCTCTTATATTAGCAAATCAAGCTGTATTCTGACACTGCACGAGTAAAACTCTCACTTTTGCAATCTCCTGGCAACTTTAAAAGCTCAAAAGTAGGGCCAGACTCGCGTGCTTGATGCAGAATGCAATAGACTTGCTTCTGGCTTTGGGATCCTAGCATTTTTCCATTGCAGTTGTACAAATCATTCTGTTGTTGGTTTATTGTGACTGATCCAATAGAATCATCAGGTAGACTAAAAATACTTTTTTCTAGCTAAAACTAACAAGTTTCAAAAAAAAAACCCCAAATCCCTTGCATTTCATTTTCACTTGTTTTCCACTTTAAAGTCATGTTTCTCTAATGAATGTCTTCATTAGACAATTTGTTTAAAAACAAAAGCTTTACATTTCTGTTTAGAAAATGTAAAAAAATATCCCAATACTTCCATTTTTTTCTTACCCATCTTTTTTCCTAAATTTGTCCTAAATTTTTCCTGGTTTTGTCATAAAATTTTGAATAATTAGGAGAGGGGAAGATTTCTCTGTAAAAGAGAATCTATTAAATAATCATCCATCTTAAAGCTGTGCCTCACCCTATTCAATGGTCTATTTAAAATGCATGTGTGTGCTTAGTCCAGTCCTTAGCATTATAATCAGTTTAATATCACTGTTTAGCAAAAAATCATTGTCAAAACTGATTCCATTATTGGTAGCCTTGCTGAGCAGCTCAAAGACTGAACGAACTGTGGGGTTAATTAGGCATCTAGAATGGGCTCATTTCTCATCTGTAAAGCTTGGCTAATCGGAAGGAGACTGGACAGAATGAAGGATGCTAAAGAAGAGTTTTTTCTTTTGTCACATGAGCCTACTGTGTTATTTTCCATTTCATTTCATTAAAACATAGAAATGCATTGTATGGCAACCTGGTGATTTTAATGGTCATAATGAAACTATAACAAGATGATCCATGATTTTAAAGATTTTAATTAAATCTCTGAGAGCTATGGGACTCATTGTACTGATTTCCAATTTGTCCAGTCAAAAGTATTTTTCTAAAGGCAACTAAAAGCTTGATATAATGTAATCGAATATTTTAAAATATTATTAAGAAAAAAGTATTGATCTAATAAAACAGTATCAACAAAAATTATAAAGCCATATTTTAAATCACTGTAAGCACAGAAGAAAAAAAAATAACTTCAGAAGATCTTGCATTTTTTTTAAATTTGATTGTCAGTTTTGATAATTCTACCCATAGGCATCTTTAATATGGATTTAGGATTCTAAAATTAAGTTTCTATTTTTGCCCAGATGTATCATACTCTATTCTGTCTTAATCTTGTTAAAGAAAATTTGCCTGTTATTATAAGGATTAGTTTATTAAAACTCTTCATCTCTCTGCTTACACATTGACTTCTGCTGCTTGAACTGATACACTCCTGTAATTCAGTGCTGAATTCAAATCTATCTTTCTTCATAGCTGCCAAAGTGACTTTTTTTGTTGGATACAAATATTTGCAATTATATTGATTTACCAGACAGCATTCTTATGTCTTACAACCTTTTTTTCATGTCTTGTGGTGATTAATAGTCTCCACTTGAGCAATTATTTTCAATGCCTTCTAGGCAAGTGTCACCTATGTTGCTTCACCAATTCTAAAAATGTATCTGAAAGTTCACTGAAATTATTGAACAATTATGTGGCTGCTTCATGATCTTTTCTCAGCATGCAGCAGAAACACAAGATATTTAAGAGGATATCTGATGTTTCAAGTGTTGTCTATACTAACACCTGTCTATCCCAAGAGTTTCATAATTGTAAGACAAACCTCAGAGAAAGATGAGATTATCTAGAAAAAAACAGATCGTAAAATATATTTTAGATGCTTTATATTTACCCTCTGGCTTCTGAGGTTTTAGATATGCACCTTAGATCTATTTTGTACCCTTTTCTTTGCAACCATTTGAACAGAAAGTCCTAAAAGAAAATGCAAACTAAGATTTTCTTAATAATAAGGTTGTGGAAACTAGAACTTTAAAGAAGACTAAGATTGTGAGAGTTGGTAACTGTGCCTCAGGCTCTCCTCAATTAATATGGAAAGCAACTGTTACTGCCAAGATCTGACTATAATCATTTAGACTGGACACATGAGGGGTAACTGATTTAGATGATTATGGTGCTTATTAATTAAGTAACACATCACCAAGAAACCAATTCCTTGAATATCTAAAAAACACACCTATATTACTAGTAGTATTAAGTCACAATTGCACTGCTGTGAAGAACCCTTGCAAGTCACACACAAGCACTATTGTTTTCCCTTCTCCATTTAGTTTCACAGTGCAAGTCTGTTCCTGCTTACTCTGTCCTGTCATGCCAAGTCTTTCAGGCATACACTTGATGGGGAACACAGTGGGTGGTTTGGGGGGGTTGCCCCAGCATCCCATGGGACGTGGTTGTGCAGGTCATCTTCAGCACCACCAGAGTCATCTACTCTCCCACTGTCAGAAGACACCACCCCTCTCTACTCTCCACCCAAGCCTACAACTTGTTCTTTTTTTATTACCTTTTTTCACCACCCCACCTACCATCCTGCTCCTAATTATGTTTTCCTCTTTGGTCCCAGTTCTTCTACATGCACATCTAATACAGTGTTTCCAACATTTCTACTTAGGCAATTTGAGCCCATTCTGGTATTACTGATACAACTACCGAGGTACAAGTAGCCTTACATCCCCAGACTACCTCAAATTACTTTATTCATGCTGGTTAGACTTAATTGACCTCTACTGCTCTCCAGACATTGTAATCCTACTTTAGCCTTGATTCCCATATGTAAATCTAATGACGCACATGCAGTTTCTTATCTTATGCACTTACAGTTTGCATACTAGAGCAACTGAATAATCTGCTTTTGTGCTCACAGAGTGTCTTTGCCATTGAATAGTTTTCATGGTCCTCCTGGTTCCCATCAAATGCCTTAGTTGATTGTGGGACTTACTGTTCCAGCAGAACCTCTGGCTTGCAGTAATTTTATTACCTTATTTAACACACAGTGCAATGAGTCTCATTAGTTATCTCTTTGTTTTCAACAGGCAAATCATGTACGGTATGGGGGATCCACCTGTGTCCCCTCTCCTCCTGTCTCTTCTTGGGACGTACCTCTCATGCTCCCAATGTCTCTCTTCAGAGACAGCACCAGAGCTGATGGAGGAGGCAGCAAAATTCAGTGTGCTGGTGAGTGTTCAGAAACCCATTAGTTTAAACTTACCTGCAGTGTAAAACAAAGTGAGACCTTCTGGCTTTGCATTTCCATAATAGCCTGGGGCAAGTATGCTCCAAAGACATGGCTTCCTTGTTGAGTATTATTGAAAAATCTTTGGGGGTTCTTAAAGAAGGAAAGAAAACGAAAAATTCTGATGGGATTTGCTCCTTGCTTATTGAGAGTAAATGTAGATTCTTTGAAGTCAAAAGGGTTGATCCGTAGTTTGTAACAGCATTACAACTACCTTAAATTCTGGCTTTTGTGAAGAACTTGGGCCACCTGTGTCTTACACACTGGGAATGTCTCTCTTTCATTTGCTTTTGTTATAAAAATTAATTCTCCATGCCTTAAGTTTCTGCAAAAATAGCCTGCTGCTTATAAAATATTTTTCTAGTGGTGGTCCCAATGATTCTGATTCAAACTAAGCAGTTTCTGAGTACCTGTTTTTTGCATTATTTATTCAGTAACATTCTGCTTATATATGCACACATACACATATATATCTAGATGAAATATGAGACAGTGATTAGTCCTTTAAAAATGACATTCATCACCCAGACTTCCCAATCATAACAAACACTGCAAGCTGTATTGAAATAGATACATAGAAAGCTTTCAAAGCAGCTTCCTTTGAACCCCTATCTCATTTGAAATTATAGATTTTTCTTATAAAAAGCAAAAGAATCTGGAGTGAATTTAATCATGTCAAATTGTATATAACAAATAGTGTTAAACATGTTCCATTTATTGCAGAAGCTGTATTTATTACTTTCTAATATATTTCCTCTAAAACGAGAAGTTGATGAGGAGAGCAGCACAGTGTGGACACACTGAGCAGCAGGACTTGGCTTTTTGTCTTTGGTGGTGCCTGAAGTGCACACTTTCACTTCAACATATATAGATAAAAAAAATTCTCCACTGTCTCCTTTTTGAGAGGCCCCGTAAAACATCTGTGGCTCAGGGCACTTGTGAGGATATGACTGTAGTTTGAATCTATTTTATATCACATTGAATGTATTTTATACCACAAAAAGAAGGCAAGGCTCCTTGCACTTGGGGAATTGACCATACAGTAATCGGCAAGGCTTTGCTTTCAGATGTAGCAAAATATCATGGCTGGTACCGAATTTATGTTATTACTTAACATACTAACATGGATTCTTCAATTCAGTGATTCTGACAAATTGCCATAAAACTACAAATCATGTGTACCTTGTGACTTGTACTTGCAGCTCAGCAGCCAGATAAAAACTCTGTGACAACTCCATGCAAAAATCCTAAAAGAATAAGCAATTTACTGAATGAACTATCATCTAAAAACACAATATTCAAGTCCACTCAAGTGCATTTCAGTCACCACTGCTGCTCTCATTTAATCTTTCCAGAGGCTACCAGCCATATTTTAAAACCATTGTACACATATTCAGGCAATTCTACGCATCTTGCAAAGACTATGTTTGGTTGAAGTTTTGTGACATTTTTCAGCTCTGCCACATCATTTTTCAAAGAAGAAAGTGGAGAAAGAGACTTAGTTTTTTATAGATGTATAATGACTACCATTTAGATTTAAAAGGTCTCTGACTAAAATAGCTAGAATGAATGAAGGAACAATTAACCCTTTATTTTAGTTACACTGTAACTGCAATGACTCTTAGCTAGTATTACTGTATTGACACCTTTCATATTTATTGACACCTTTCACATCATTTCATTTGATGTGACATGTTTCATTTGCTAGAGTAATGAAAGATAGCCAGCTGTATATTATTGTTGATAAGGATACTTATAGTCATCTTATTAAACTGTACTAACAGAGAATACATGGCAGAAAATTTTCCATCGTAAGTCCATCATCCCTTAATTACCTTGAGCTTCTGTTTCTTTGCTTTCTTCCCCATAAGTAGTGTGTAAAAGTTGGTCTTAGAGTGTAGTTGTCATTACTAAAACTCTATGTATTTCTTAGAAATTATGCACATTCAACCAGTTCATAAATTTTTTTTCAAATCCTGTTTGTACTAAAGTATCATCCACACTTAATCACTTAAATAAAAAGCTATTTATCACCTTGGTTTGTGTAATAAATGCATGAATATAAAAGCAAAATAATACAATGAAAGCCCTTGTTAAAATTAAGAAATCTTGTAAAAGTTATTAAAATGGCAAAATGGAGTAAATAGATCTTTATGTGAATAAATACATGGTCAAATAGTAACATGACAAGGAGATTAATATTTGACCTAAGCAGCCTAAATTAAAAAGCTTAAGAGAGTTAACAGCAGTATTCTAAAGATGTGTGGGTATTTTGAAGTCTTAGATAGTTGGTGTGTTTTTTGTTTTTTTTTTACTTCCCCTCCTCTAAACAAGCTCATGATAGTTTAGTTAGAATGAGCTGCTTCTTTGCATGACAGAAAGAAAGAAAAGAAGAAATAAACTTGTCCGTAAGAAAACTTATGGCCCACGGTTCTTTCTGAAAAAGTCAACATCTGATAACTGAGTAGTGATTGTAGTTGTCATCTGACAACTGAGTAGTTGTTACTGCAAGTCTGAATTGTTTTAACTGAATCTGGATCTCCTACTATGATTCTGCCTTCTTGCTACCGAAGTCTGTGGTATTCATCTTCTTAATTCTGCATTTCTCATCGTGTGTTTTGACGGTGGATGTGAAGATCTTCATACTACAGGAGAGGTTTCCTGCCCTATTTTGCTTATAGGGCAAAGCAGAATTCAGGAGCAGAGGAATGATGGAGACACATTTAACACAACAAAGCAAAAGGGCTGAGGTTGGGCAGAGCTACTACTGAGAATCTGACAGGATGTAGCTGGAAGACTTCACCACCACAGGTGATGCAGGTGTAGTTTTAGGTGTCTTAAAACTTTTACAGTAGTCTCTGTAATACTAATATTACAAGCTTGTAGCATTTTATATCTGTGTTGCTCAGTTAACACCAGTAAATGGTAAGTCAGCACTCTAAGAGGTGTAATATGGCTTGGTCATTTGACTTAGGTTACTTGTGTTTTTCGTTAAAAGAAGGAAAAAGATACTTGTCCAAGAGAGTCAAATTCTTTGCAGATACAAACAGTGAAAACTCTAGGGAAGTCATTAGTCTTAGTCACAACACAAAATAAGATAGCCTCCTGTGCTTACAAATTTTCTGATCTGTGTCTAAACTACTTTACATCCCTATTTAGAATAAAGAATATACAAACAATATGTTGTCTCTTGCTTTCCATTTTAATTAGGCTAGAAAGTCTTACAGGGCCCACATGGTGTGTGCAGAGCTAGGCATCCCTCAGTTGACTTGTGAATGAACAACTGTTACTGTTATGGCCTCTTATGGTGTAAAACCAAACTACTATTGAAAGTCCATAAAGGAGTAGGTGACACCCCTTCCTAAACCAGAATGTTAAAATTATGCTAAATCATACATCTCTGAAAATTGTACTGTATTTCTTAGGGTTTTTTCTCACTGCAAAGGTACCTGTTTGAAGAGAGAGAGAAGCATTTATTCCTTTTCTTTAATGCCTGGTGAATGAAGAGTGAATTAAACACCTAAGGATGGTGAGCATCCAAGGTATAACCCAGCTGTGTGCAAAAGGCTCGGTCTGAGACCCAGGTGTCAAGAGCACAACAAGTGGTGCCAATATTTTCTGCTCACACTCCACACTGGATTTGGTTTTATCCTTCGTGAGTATGATACTCTATACACTTCAGGCAGTTGAGTAAACATCAGTATTTTTTCATTACCATTTTAAACATATTTTTAGCTAATTTTACATTATAAAATAAAAGGAGTGAAAAAGATCCCAGCCCTCGAAGTTTATGATTAGTGAATATTTTGGAAAGAAAAGAGTTCATGGTCAAACAAATAAAGTCTTACTGTAAAATAATTACTGTGCTTTGCCCTCAGGTGCATTTCTTTTCAGTCTTATCCAGTTTGCCTTGTTCTTGGCATTCTGCAGCTGACATCAAATGGACATTTTGCAGTTAGTTACCTTTCTATCATAGATGTATGAGTCCCAGAAGAAGCTAACCATATAAAAGCAGCTTAGCAAAACTAATAGGACACTTGTTAATGTGTCTTCACATACTTGATGTCTTTTGTAATAAAATTCCAACAGCAATAGCCACAGCTTCCAGAGCGCTACAAGAACATGCCTCTAGTTTGGATAGCAAAGGGAGCTGCTAGATCTTTTTTTTGCCACCGATGTAAAATTGAAGCACACTTGCAAGAAGACTTTAAAAATTATTTTCAAAGCAGGGGAGTTTTATGTTATATCATTTGTATATATTTATTACCACTTCTTTAAAAACTTTGGACCCAAGTCTCATTTAATGTATGTTGAAATCGGTGATGCTGGGCTGATATACAAAGATGCTGTGCATCTGGCCAATGATTACTAGTTGTGTGATTTTGAGAAGCAAACTTTTATATCTGTTTTATAAGCAGAAAGTTTAAGAAGTGGAAAATTTTGAAGGTAGTCTCCGATTTTCAATGAATAAACCACAGATTAATGGTGCTATTCTAGGAGGGCTGTAGCTCCTTCCTTAACATTCCCAATTCATTGTGCTCACTTTGTGTCCTGTGATGCTGAGATGCCTGGTTATAACATTGCTTCTCCTGTTTTGTCTGGGCAGCTGCTGCTTCAGACCCCACAACAGTGGCCAGATGCTCAGCTATAGGCAGCTAAGCCAAGGTTTTCCAGTTGAGTGCTTATTATTACATGCCAAAATACCTGTACTAGCATATGTCGTGCTATCCTTAAAAGAAAGAGATTGTTGAGCATCCTTTTCTTTTTCTCTTTTCCCTTGTCCTTACCTCCAAGAAAATGACACCACGCTTATTATAAATCAGAATGGTCAGACATCTCCTGGCCAAGAAACAGATTCAAGGTGGGATTTCACAAGACAGCTGAACTGTGCTCTGACACTGAAGGCAGCCAGTTCAACTCACTGAATCAGTAGAAAACTAATTCAGGAAAACAAGCAATTGGTTTTATTTCAGGTTAGTAAATTTCAGACATTTGTCAGAGAATTGCAAAGGAGAAAGAAGGACCATATACCTATGAGCACTGACCCTTTAAGGAGCAATGACTCGTTTGACTGATCAGCTGGAAATCTCCTCCTTGAACTTTAAAGAGAAAAGTTAAATCTACCCAAATCCATTGGAAGGCACTGAAGAGGAAGGTGGCTATAAAAGTCAACATGCCACACTGACACAGGTGTGCTTTCTGACGAGATTATTTCTGTCTAATAATCAACTCTCTAACAGTAGGAAGTTGGGGCATACATCACCTTGGTAAGGTGCGACAGCAGACCAGTTTCATGTGGGGTATAGAAAGAGACACATTTCTGGTTTATGAAGTCAGTTAAGCACACTGGATTTTTTTTTAAATATGCGTCTGTCTTTTTGTAAATAAGTGCAAATATGTTACCTACTTTGAAGTTACAGGAACGCGTGCTTTCAGTTGAATTTCACCTTGGCTTGCCTTGAATGAAGTGCAACTTCATGGTAAGTAAATAGCAGAAGAGCATTGCTTATGTAAGTGTGGCAAATCTCTGTGTTGCAGCACCTTGGGTCCCTCCAGAGGATTTCTAAAGTGAGAGCGCTATTCCAGCTGCGTGGGCCAGTTAAAGATCTGTACCACAGTTGTGTAATAGAAGTTTCTTCCAATAGAAGATGGTGACCATGAAAACACTTCAACTTGTAGCCAGATAGTGAGATGCATGTCTGAACTCCAGATCTCCCCCAGAAGTAGCTCACAGCACTTAGTGAAGCAGACAGTTCTGTTGTTCCTGATAATTTATACTGACAGTTATGTAAGATCTGACAAGTGAGTAATGGGAGCAGACAGAGTGATAGTACTCAAAACAAAGCGGATGGGTCACTCTGAACCCTCAGCTTAGGAATGTGTTCAACATCACAGGAGGACCCAGTATAAGAAATGCCTGGGACAATGACTGGGGCTACAACACATGAGTTTCTGTTCCTTACTTTGTATCAATCACCTTGACTTGTCCTGTGCAGTGGATCATGGATATTCATGTGTGTACAGTGCTTGTTTGAGGAAGAACTAGGACTATGGTACTCAAACTGCTGTTGCAGAATCAGGTGGCTATTATGATAACAGTCATGATCAAAGGGACTAAGACAGTCATAAATTAGTGAAGGTCTGTGACCTTTCTGCATAGATGAAAAACGTTTCTGTGCCCTTTACAGCTGAATTCTGTAGTTGCTTCAAGGAGATCTTGACAACTGCTTTTTATTCTGACTTTACTCAATGCCTAACGTAACAGTACTGATACTGCCTGTCTCTGGCTCAGTTACTACAAATAGCACTGTAATAAATCCCTTTAAATATGTCGATCTAAATTATCTCTTGACCTTCAGCTGCGTCCTATCAGCATCAGACTACAAATCTCCACAGTATAGCTTTTTCATTGTTTATATCAATATCCAAGTTGTGCAAAGAGGCAGAAGGAGGTGCAAATGTAGTAGAAGAGTAATGAAAGACAAAGACAGGGTTATAGTATTATGTGTTGCCTTTAAAGTATTCTTAATGAGTCTTCACGTTAATGTGACAGTGAACAGGGAAACAGTAAACCAGGTTAAAAACAAAAACTGCCAAAAATTGGAATAGAAAAAAAGGAGATAATTTTGAAGACTGAGATTTTGGATGCCATCACTCTAATGTCTGTAGGTACTTTGTAAGTACTTAAACCTTTTAAATTTTCCTATGATCCTGTCCTTCATTAATTAAGCTAGTTACAAATAGGAGCACAGGCAAGATTATGCAAGCTAGACTTCGATTACTGTATTGTGCTCAGAAATAATTGATTTTCCTGAGGGGAGCACTAGCCACAGAGGAATATTTTCCAGAATTGTATATGAATCAAACAAGGCTAGAAGAAGGAATGTGTGTTTTTTTTATTATTGCATTCATGCATGGAAACTGTGAGGCATCTTCCACTAAGTGAAACACAGAAAAAAGAAATAACTCCAGAATGATGAAGAGTCACTCTGTTTTTTATTATTCTGTGCCTTGATACAATGGCTGACATTAATGTTTATTTCCTTTTAAATCAAGTTGTTTTTCAAAATTTTGGTGGGACATAACTCATAATATCATATAGGAATTCTATAACTAACCTCAGCAATTATTTCTCTGTCTGTTACTCTGTACTATGCTGACTTCCTCTTAGGATTTGTGAAAGCACTTTTGTGCTCATTATAATCTTAGTCATGTGCTGCCAGTATTTCAATAAGTACCTCCCACAGAAATGTTCTTGTGTACTGTATATCGCATCCACCTGGTGCACAGAAAAGGAGGGGGCATGGGAGCAGAGGAAATTTGGAAATTTTAGTTCCTTTTCTAAAAAAGAGAAAAAAAATGGTGATTTGTGGTATAGGTCATTTAGTATAGCTAAGTGTAGGGAAATAGTCTGGCATTTGGGGAGGGTATTTTGTCACCATTTGCAAGACCAGAGTCCTAAAAGTGTTACACTTGGCAACATGAAACCAGAAGAACACAGGCCAATGTGGCTATATAACTAAGATATTTTAATAGGTACAGTAAAAACTATTATTACTGCACATAATGAAGGGCCAGAGCATCCTTAGCTTATACACACCTTTTAATGAGTCCTTTCTGCCTTAATGAGAAAAAGAAAGCGCTAGCAGCACTACTCTAAGTTAATGGGTGTCCCTGAGGACAAAAATAATTGGGCTTGAGGGAAAAAATTGTATGCAAAGCCAGTACCTTATTTGGAGGCTTGTAGGTGGGCCCAGGTTCAAGATTTCTCATTTAGATTAACTAGCCTGGGATGCTATTTTCCTGTACTCAGTGATATCTGTTTTGAAAGAACCAGTCTGCTAGAGAGAGCTCATCTAAAATTATACAGTTGCAATTAATCTGTTCACTTTGGGAATGATCCAATTGTACAGTGAAATATGAAATAATATTTCAATTAATAAAAAGTGGACAAAATCCTCACTGCTGCCCATTCTGGAGGATGGATGCACCTAACATTACCTAGAAAAGACTCTTGGATGATTTAAACATTGTCTTTTCTCAAGACAAACTTGCTTATTGGGCGTTACACGATCTCAGGTCTCAGTTGCAGCTGGGTATTACACAGAGAGACAGAGGGACTCTTCTGTCAATGTCTTTGTCTGCTAAAGATATTTCCTAGCTTTTATTTTTATTGGCCATATGTACATTGCCAAGGCTGAAAGAAATGAACCACAGCAGTCAAGACTTCTACAAAAACATCCTCCGAGGTCCACTGGTAAGTGAACAAAAACATCTCTTACATGGCTAATCTTACAGCTTATCATACTTTATGGCCTACAGTTGCAACCCAGGCTAGCTCTTCTATCCGAAAGGTCCATCCCACATCTCCACACAGTGTGAGGGTATCACTGGCCCCTCACCAGAGTGCATCGCTGGTCAGGTGGAGCATACTTTCTCCATGCACAGTGAGATGCGTAGGTCCCATGTGCCCACAGTTTGGTTAGGTGATGGATAGGTGTCTGGTTACGTGACAGAAAAAATGCTCACTCTATACAGCCTGCAAATGCTTCCTGTGCAGAACCTGCAAACCTTGTGCAGCCGAAAGACCAGTATTTCTTAACAAACTGCTTCATGATAACGCAGATAACTATAAATGCAGCAATGTCCCATGGAGATAACTATAAACGCAGAAATGTCCCATGGACAAGGCCTGAACTACAGTTTGGAAAAATCTTGGAATACTTTGGGTGACTTTGAAAAAAAGATTTTCTAGCTTCACTTGGCTTCTTGTGTTTTTTCTCACTTTCTATTATTGGAGATCACTGTACATAGATCTTCAACATCAAACAAGCCATTGATGTAGTAAAAATAGATAACAATAATAATCATCCAAGTAATAATAACTTCTTTTTCCCCATTCTCCTCTTTTACCTTCTCCTCCTCTCCAGACATACTTTAGACAAAAATAAACTGTGAAGAGGGCTTCAAATACATTGATTGGCTGTTAATATCTTGTAGTGTTTTTTACTGTATCTTCCACGTCCTGTATTTTATTATATTTTCCTTCTCTGGTGAAGTAATGTGACATGAATTACAGTAGGAATGCAATAGTCCCACATAAGCTCCATCAGCATTGTTCCTAGATTCTAACATGTCAAGTTTCTGCGCCAGCAGTACTTACCTTTATGCAACCCAATCTCCAAAGTATAATCCCACTTGTAAAAAGTCTTTCAAAGGACAAAAGCCATGTGAGGTTAAAAGCACTGTTAAAAACAGGAGACTGGCCTCAATTTCTGTGCTGCTGCTGTGAAATTTCTTGGCTTAGTTCATTAGAAAATGTATAAAATGGTGACAAAGCAGGAACCTGTGAGAAAATATCTTTTGTCTAGAGTTAAATATCATCCTTCATCTTTGGCTTCTGCCTATTAACAGACAGGACTATCACATTTGTGTGTTTTCTTTTGATTTTTGTCTGGATATGTTCTTCTCTCCTGCCTTCAAAGTTCTGTGTGGGCAGATTTTTTTGGCTGGGGCAGCCTGTGACCAGGTTGTTTTCAACCTCATCAGAGGCCGGATACTGGAATCTGTTGCTGAACAAAGAGCCAGACGAAGGGCTGGGCTCAGCCACTTTGGCTGACCAGGGGACTACCAAGGGGTAACAGCAGGGTTTGTAGAAAACATAGACTCACAGAACCATTAAGGTTGGAAAAAACCTCTAAGAACATCAAGTCTAACTGTCAACACATCACCACTACCATGCCTACTAAATCCCAGCAAGGACTTTCAATGCTGTGAGGTAGTGGGTATGGGGCAGCTGAGAGCTGGAGAGGAGCTCTCAGAGGTACTTTGGAGGTGGCAGAAAGCCTGGGGAGCTGAGGCTGTTGGAGGTGAGGATCCAGCTTAGAAGGAGCTGTGAGGGGAAGGAGAAGGTGTAGAGGGGTCAGAGAAAATGGGGGGGTCTCAGAAAATGCCAGGACCCAGAGCGGTGGGCAAGGGAGGGCAGCTGAGATGTGAGGTGGAGTGGGAGTCCATGCTGAATAGCTGCCAGCCAGATCAAGGAGAGGCACAAGAGGTTTTAAAGGGGTGAGCAAGTCTGGGAAGGCAGGCTGGCAGCATGGGTTGCAAGGAGGTCTGTGCAACCAAGGCACTGATGTGAACTCTTCTAACCAGCACTTGAGGTGGGAAATGTGCACAAGACAGCTCCCACACGACGTTACACAGCTCACTCTCATTCTCCCCATCTCAGCAGCACCATCACTTCTGCTTTATGGAGCAATATAGGCCTTCAATAGGCAAATAAAAAATGAGGAACGGGCAAGGTTCTTTTAATTTTTCTGCAGTAGTTTGCTATGTTTGATACCCTGGCATGCAGGGTGTATGGACTGGCACTGAAGTCATCTTGCTGGCTGGAGGCCTCCAGGTAAAGAGACTTGTTTGTATGTATGAAAATGGGGCTTCTGACCTAAAACCTTTAACGATGCTTGCAGGCATATGAGTCAGTTCAGATTTCCGTTTCTATGAGATAATCCTCTTGCACTAATGACTAAGGTCTGTAATTTATTCAGCAAGATGTCCCAACTCCTTCTCGCTTTGTGACATCTTCTTGCTGGGGCTTCAGTGCTTTGGGATTTTTTTTTTTATTTATTTGATAATCCTATTTAACCCTCCTGCAAATGGGAGTCCAGGGAGAGCTTTTCAGTTATACACAATTAGTTTTATAAGCAGCATTATTAAACCATCCATTAGCTGTTTTGGGTTTTTTTTTAAAACTCCTTTATAAATAGTAATAGAAGCTTTTGTAAGAAGAATAGAGCATGGCATTATGTGAAATGGTTTCAGACTCTAATAATAACATTTCCTACTTGTGAGTGGAATTAAGAAATGAGCTTTCTCATCTGAGATTTTGTTTAAAATCTGCCCCTCCTTTCTCTCCTCATCCCTTCCCCACTACATGCTTTTCCCTCAGATGCATGAAATAGGGCTACACTGGATCCTGAGAGACAAGAAAGGTCATGGGGCAGGGCCAGCCCTGAGGAATCTGGCTAGGTTGCCGTCTCCCTGACCAAAGTTTAGGATCGTGCTCCCCCATCAGCAACCCCATTGCCAGAGGCAGCCGGTCAGAGGATCACAGCTATGTCCAGCCAGCTGCTCTTGGCACTTGAGGCCACAGACCAGGAGAGGGGCCATGGTTGTTGCTGAATAAATTGACATACTGTCGCCTCGGCTGGGGTGGAAGGGAGGCGGGCTGCTGGAAAGGAGCCCACTGGGATGAGTGAGGACAGTGCGTGTGAGCCTTTTGTTTATCAGAGCGCTGGGAGAACCAGGGTGAGAGCAGGTGCTTGCTCCAGCGCCTCCAGCTCCAGGGGGGAAGCATGAGAAACAGAGTGAGCACAGACTAGCGTTTCTCCCTGCTGGATGTTCAGTATCCAGCTCTGTGTTATATGGTGCTGGTGGCTGTATACAAACCACCACACCGACCAGGCACTTAGCCAAATTTATGGAACAAATTGCCTTTTGCACCCATTTATGCTTTTGCCTTCGATGATATCCTGTAACAACACATTCCCCAATTGCTCACTGTGTGAAAAGGTATTTTTGCTTATTTTTAAACCCATCGCCTGATAACTTCATTGTTATGAGACATACTGAGCAGTCATTGCTTATTCACATCCTCCCTGTCTCCTCCTTTTGTTCTCAGGGTATTGTATTTGACGAGGCTGTATTTTAGATCCTGTTCTGAATTTACCACAAACCTAATGTTTAAAGCTCTGAACTTGTGGAGTAGAGCTGAATGCACTTTGTCTGCTCTCTTGGGACTGGTGTGCTGCCATCCCTATTCCTGGCATGCCAGTTCATTTACATTTTAAAACCTGGGATTTAGAATGGATATGTAAATAGCTCTTCCAGTCAGTATAGTAATTCCTGCTACTTTATCTTAAAGTCCTCATCATAAATTTAGGATTGAAGATGTAGGCTGTATTCCTGGTCAATTTGTACTGAAAGGACCATAAGTAACAATTTGATTTGAGAAAACTGAAATAAATGTCCAATTAAAACCAATCAGCAGTATTATTTCTTTCTACTGAAGGTTAAGAAGCTTGTGTTAGTTTTGACTGACCTTTTCAAAGATGTGCCTTTTCAGTCTTACTTCCATGACTGTCCAACAAAATAAGAGAAAATTCAAGAGCATATTCTTGTGAGGAGGCCTGGCTTCCCCACCAAGCTCCACAGACAGCCCTGTTCTCAATAGGGAGTTCATTCTGTTTCAGGAAGCAATATAAGCAAATTACTTTTGCTTATGAACATGCTAAAAGGAGTGTACTTTCATCTTTTTAACACACAGAATTTTTAAATGAAGAAAAATGTTCATAAAAGCTTCGCTCATTTCCCTAGTATTAACAGAACTGCAATCTTTCACTCCGTGACCATCTTCCTCTTCTGTTCTTTGTCTTACAAAAGCAAAATTAAATCCATGCAAGATTCCAGTGGACAATATCACTTTCCTTTGTTTATTTTGTTTAAAAATATATACTGTAGGTTAAAAAAAAATAGATTATATATATACACACCTTGGCAACAAATACAAAATGGCACTTTCTGTACTAACAATAATCACAGGTTATTTGACTAACTGTACCCCATACTGTCTGTAGACATTTATTGACAGCAGAACTATCAAGAACAATGGTTATCACCCACACTGAACCAACATTTTCTTCCCATATCTACAGTTGTTCTAGGACCTCTCCAGAGCATTTAATAGACTCATTGGTGTCACGCTACTCTGCAGAATACTATTTGCTACATTCTGCTCCCGGGGCAACTGGAATCCAACCCCCTTCCTCTCCGTTGTATTGTCTTTTCACAGGCAATTTTCATAGCTACAACACAAACAGAACAAAACAGCAATGCCTTATATTCCTATTTGGTTCAGCTGTCCGTAGCTGAACAAGCTATTAGCTGATGAAAAAGCAGGATCACTGGGTTTAGCTGGGAACATGGTATTGCCATCTGCAGTTCTAAACAACAGTCTTTATTATTTAGTAGGTCATTGTCAGCTGGATCACTTGCTGAATCCAGAAGTACTTTAGGAATAAGTCTTTAGAGTCAACACAACAAAATGGAGTTGCTCCTTTGGAGCTGCTTAGTGTTTGCTTTTCACACAGCTTTACAGGAAGAATTAGTGAAAAATCAGTCATTTTT